>Ga0181612_139907_pt1 | contig 10127 bp, 7 predicted proteins | sample HoacroProtozoa21_FD_119630 | JGI IMG/M metagenome (GOLD analysis project Ga0181612, IMG submission 119630) | Hoatzin crop microbial communities from Cojedes, Venezuel. Combined Assembly of Gp0051906, Gp0051904, Gp0051908
ATTCGCCCACGATGGCCCTGGAGGCATTCTGCTGGGCCCCCTTGGCACTGTGGACCCGTTGGTGCTTGGTAAGGGTGATCTTATGGCAGAAGCCATGGCCGCACACCCCGCACTTGAAGAGATGGTCACCTGTGTGGATCTGGTGGTGGGCCACTAGCTGTGACTTGTCCATGAAGCAGCTACCACACTAGTAGGGCTTCTCACCCATGTGGATCCAGTCGTACACAATGAGCCGCGACTTCTGAGTGAAGTTCTTTCCGCAGTCCAGGCACTGTTATGGCCGCTCACCCGTGTGGATCCTATGGTGCTCCTTGAGTTGTGATTTGGTTGATGAACCTCTTGTCACAGTTGGTGCAGGTGAACGGTCTCTCACCTGTGTGAGTCCGGAGGTGCTTGGTGAGGTCCACCTTTATCCTGAAGCTCTTCCTGCACTCAGTACAGGCATGGGTCTTCTCCCTCCTCTTGGGATCCCTCTGTGTGCTGTGCTTGCTATGGCCTTCCCCACTGGCCTCCTCTCCTGCTCTGATGGCTTCTTGGTCTTGCAGCTCTCCAGCCTTCAGCATCGTCCTTCTCCTCACAGCCTTCAGCCTGTATCATCTTCTCCTTGTCGGATTTCTGGTGGGCCGCCAGGACACCCTTGTTCTTAAAACTGTCCCCATAAGTCATGCAAGTGTATGACTTCTCCTGAGCATAATTGAGAAAATTCTCTACCACCTAGAAGTCCAGTGGTATCATGGCTGGCCGTTCCATCACCTAGTTCTTCAGAGATGGGAGCCTGGGTGTTGCGCACTAGCAAAGGTGTTGCTAGGAGTCCTCTTGGCCATTACCACCAGCTTTGCCTGCCTGCCAGGGCTGCTGGGAGGTGGTGACTATGGGAAAGCACCAGTTCTGCTTTGAATTACTCTCCTTTAAATGAAAGCCTGTGTTTTCCTTCATAAGGGCTGAACGTGAGAAGAAATCAACGTAGGTGTTATTGTCAAGGTCAACAGGGAAAAAACTACTTTTAGTGTGGTGAGGTGTCATGTGGAAAAGAAAATCATAAATAAAAGCCCAGCCAAGCTTAGTTAATTCTAGTAAAACCAAAGGCCAAGAGACTGTAAAATCTAGGAAGGGATTGAAGGGGGCTACTGGAACCGCCTGGCACAGGCTGGAGTTTCTCCACATCTCCAGGTACTCATGACAAGAAATGGATGATTTGGGGGGCTCCTGCTGTGCTGATCTCTGAGCAGGAACCAACATTGCTTTTCCTTCAGAGGGGTAGTAAAGGCCAGTGGTCATAACCATCAGGGACCAGCTCACAGTCATCAGCACCTCCAGAAGTAAATCCTCCTTGGTGAAGGGCCCACCCATTTCTGGAGGGGCCCACTACCCTGGGGTGGTGAGATCGCTGCTCTGAGCCAGCATGACCAGACCAGGGGCCAGGGCTAGACACGTCCCATGTGAAGAGCGGTCACTGAGATCAGCTGCATCTCCTTTGGTGCACTGGCAGAGAGGGGTCTTCTGGGACAGCAAGGGGAAATGTTGAGGATGACACACGTTGCATTCCCCAGCCTCCACACAGCACCCAAAGCTCACAGCTGAGAAACAGAACTGCCCGAGAGTTGTCTGAGGCTCATCTGGCTCTGTGAGCCCTGTGGGACTCCCTTGGCAGGTCCCCATTTATTTCTCTAGAGGTTTGGTGTCACATCCAACTCGGTGAGGGGACAGGGACATCTGGGTGACAGCTGCAGCCAGACAGGCTGGAGGCAGAAGTGAAACTGACACCAATGTCCTCAGTTCCCTGTGCAGCACCAGGGCAGACACGAGAGCCTGTGCAAGGCTGCTGGGGCTGGTGGTCAGGAAGAGGTCTGAATGGACAGAGAGGTCCTCCTGGTGTCCGGGAGGACAGCAGGGACTCAGTTCCTTCCCCTGTCCCCTTGCCCTGTGATTGGACTACTGAAGGTCCCGCTTTGCCTTGGTGACATCTTCAATCTACAGGTTGTCACGCCTGACCCATGAAGGGTGCAGCCACAACACCACCACTATTATTGACCTAACTGCATGAAAAGTCCAGGCTGAAGAAGAAACACATTTTCCATAGACTTTCTTCCTGGGAGAACCGGCATCAAACTGCCCTGGGAACTTATCTGGAGCAGCTCCTGGGGAGCGGTCCCTGGTGGTGGTCCAGCCGGCCAAAACACTCTCCTCCTTTGCTCCTTGACTCCCAAGTGCCCCAAAGTGTTGAGGCATCCTGAGAAGCCCCTGCTCAACCCCTCAGCTGGGCAAAGGGAGCCCTGATCCAGCCATCCCGGCAGGCACCCAGGGTGTGTGGAGCACCTCTGCTCCTTTCTCACCAAGAGGAAACATGGGTGCTGGACGAGATGTTCTCTGGGAACCTTTCAATTGGGCAGAGAAATGGAGGTTGCTTTTACTCTCTGTAGCAACCAACTTTTCCCAACCCAGAGATGACTCCCGGCAAACTTTTCTCTCCGATTCATTCATGCACTGGGCTGTTTTTCCCAGAGATGGCTGCATGTCAGCACAGCTGCCTGAATTTTGCTTGTGAAATGCATGAAGGTGAGCAGCTCCTTAGCTGTTGCTGTGCTCCTTGCACTGGGAACAGCCCCCCACCTCAGCACACATAGGCCAGGCACAGCTCCTCCTTGCAAGGCAGCAGCTGGACCTGTTAACTCATTCCCACCCATGCCTCCATTGCTCCGGAAAGCGCTTGTCACCCAGATGCCCCAGAAGCATGGTTTTTAGGCAGGTTTTGAAGGAAGGACACCCCTTCTCATGGTGGGCTGCTGTTCCTGCTAGCTGCAGTTGGCCAAGCCGCCTGGTCCCACACCGAGCAGGACCAGCTGCACCTCTGAGCCCATCGGTCACCTCCAGCCAGAGGAGTAAGCCAGAACTCTCAGACAGGATTCAGCCCGAGAAAGACAAGCAAGGTGATTTATCCCAGCCAGGGCAGTTTGCTCCACCACAGCCAACCGTGACAAACACTCTGGCTTTGTAGCGGTGACCCCAACTTCCAGAGATGTCCTGCTGCTGCCCCAGGATGCTGCGGGACACATGCAGACACCACGGAGGGGTTCAGCCCTGAGCATCTTGTCCTCACCCCAGACATCCAGCTCAGCCGTTTACTGACCTGTCTCCCATCTCCCTCAGCAGCACGCAGGTCTTGAAGTATCCAAGCGTTGTTGGCCAAATTTTCTTATTTCTACCCACTTTGAGCTCTTCTCCATTTTCCAGCTACTTCGTTCACGTCTGCTGGTGCTGACTCACAGGAAGTCTGGGTCAGTGATGTGAAAACTACCAGGGGAGGAGAGACGGAGGCAGAGAAGCTGGGTCAGGGAGGGAAGGGGCTCAAGGGTAGGAAACAGCAGCCCTAAAACCTCTTGGGCGAGGGTGGGAGGATCCCTGCTGGTACCCCTGCCTGGCTTCCCGCGCCTGGTCCCTGCGCAGGCGCTGCCTGGGCTACAGCTATGGGAGCTGTGGTCCTCAGCGGGGATGCTGCTCGCCCGTTCGCTTCGGAGGATGCCTTCGCTGGGTGGCTGCGGGCTGTTTTAGGGAAACGCAATGCCCACGCTGCAGCAGGCTGGAAATAGCTTCTGATTTCTATTAGTTCTCTTTTTTAATTGCTACTTTTAGGCAGCTAAACTGCACTGCTTTGCATTAGAAGTCCCCATTACATACCTCTGAGACCTCACCATGGATGCTTCCACTGTCTATTCGTGTGGCTGAGTCCCCTTAGAGTTGTGCAAGCAAGGGAAGAAATCCTACTCTCCTCTTCCATGACCTTTTTGTTGGTGGATCTCAAAACCCTTTGCAAATAGGAAATGCAGTGAGGTGACTTGAAAGGGGACGTTTGGTGAGACTGTGGCAGAGCCCAGGACTGCATCCTCTGCTAAGTGCAGTGGAGGGGGTCTCCACTCAGCGAGTCCAAGAAAATTGTTTTGTCCATGTATCTGTGAGCCTCCAGCTCCCAGAAAAGCTGGACTGCCTGTTCTTGGGTGCTCTGTAGCAGTTAGCGGGCTGCCTGGATTGGGCTGTGGCTGTAACCAGCAGCACTGACACCCGCAAAAACCCACAGTAAATCCATGGTGCTGCCAGTCTGGGCCAAGTAGCAGGTCCTGGAGCGTTTGGTGGCTGCTGGACATGTGCTAGTTTGGGGTCACGGAAAACCCAAACCATGTCTCTGAAACAAATGGTGACTTTCCTGGGCACCGGAGTACAATGTTCTCAACTCTCTTGTCTTTACCTGAAACTTTTAGCCTGAGTCAGAGCCAGGGATGAGTCCCAGAGCAGAGCTGGATGATGCCATCCCGTACGGAGTTTAGCTGTATGGATGCAAGCCAGCTTGGTGTCCTCAGTGCTGGAGAAGTGTCCTTGGCTGAGCTGAATTAATCATACAGACACAACCACATTGCCTAGCTATTTATCCCCAGCACCTTGCAGACAGCAGCTTGGGTAGTACAGATTGAAGTGATGGGGAGACACACTCTCAGAATTAGGACTTTTAAAATAAATAGCAATTTTTAAAAAATGAAAATAATTGTACTGTAAAAAAGAAGTTCAGCCTGTGTTGGTCATTGCATATTTTGTGCTCCCTGTGTTTTCTGATTTCATATATGTTGTCCCTGGTGTCATTTAGAAGCCAAACCAACGCCTCCTGACATGGTTATTCAGATAAAATGAGTCCACAACTGTTTCAAAGCATGACATGGGAGAACCGGAGAAGGATGAGGGTGTGCATCCGATGCAGGTTCCTTGTGGGATTTTGTGTAGATCCAAAGCTTTGCCTCAGTTTCCCCATCTCTAAAAATGGGCTGAAATACTGTAAATATTATTTTTGTCTTTTACAGGAATTTAGTATCCTCAGGAAAAAATCTATTATGTCCCATCCTTGAAACCTTGGGAAAAAAAAAAGCAACAGTTTTCTTTGACCTTTTGGGTAGGAATCACCCCATGTCACACTCCTGGCTCACAAGTGATGACACAAAGGAGTGACACTGACATTCTCTTAGGTTTTCTTTTCCCACTTATGAAATAGAAAAGAGGGACAAAAACCAGAAAAAAGTCGATGTTTTAATGTTCTTTTTTTGTTTTCTTTGGGTTTTTTTTTTTTGTACGTTAAGGAAGTGAGGTGACACGGGCAGATTAAAATACTTGGCTAGTTGATGGCAAGCCCCAGGCAAAGGAGAAGTGAAGTCCTCTGATATATGCAACCTTATGCTGTTGCACCAGATACCTTTCTTGTCCACAGTGGGGGTGATATGTGGTGACTTGGTCGACAAATTGTGCTGGTGAAGATCATGCCATCTTCTGCCCTAATGCAGGTAGATAGGGAGTAGCACCTTTGTGCTGCTGTTATGCTCAATTAGCAGCAAGGAGCTTTTGAAAGTCAGGGTCCTGCTCCTTGCTGCCATCTGTGCCCATGGTCTCTTGGGACTGTAGGTTCATGATGAGTCAATTTAGTTAGGTGACTTGGGAAAATGCCCTGAAAAAAAAAAAAAACACAACAAAAAAAAAGAAAAGAAAATAGCCTTTAAAAGTTTTCCATTGCTCCAGGCAGCTAAGTCTTCTTTTCCATCTCTCCCACCTCAAATTCTTCAGGTCTTCTCTAATTTCTTTTGCAAATATCATGGATCTAGGCCAGGCAAAGACCTCATGGAATGGGGTGGAAGAGCAATGGGTGATTTGAAGGCTACCTGCCACAAAACTGGGCAGCAAGGACACAGCTAACTAGCTGGGGAGACAGACACACGGCGCAAGGGCTGGGGACACTGCAGCCGCCATTGATCTCTGAACAGTTTCATTCCAGACTTTGCAACCATGATCACCAAAAGTAAGGTATGGATCAAGGTCCTCTTAGTTTATAGTACAAGAAAAACAAAATATAATGTAAGAATACAGATAGGATTGATTCCAGTTGTGCTGGGTCCTGGACAAGTGCGGGATTTTTTTGTTACTCTCATCCACAGAGTAGGAGAGACCAGAGGTGATGACAACCCAAGCTGTGGAGCACAGGCTGAGAGCTTTGGATCCTTCTGGTCCATGGAGAGGGACAAGTTTCTCAGGAAGGTGATTCAGGAACAAAAACCTTAGTCAGATATCCTGAATCACCTCTCAAAGAGCTTTTCTCCCTATTTTGACATGTGGTGGAGGTGGAAGACATGAAGAAATCTGGATGCATGTTCAAGGTCTGAAGGGGAGCAAAGTCTCATCAGCGTCACTGATTTCCATCACCCCAGGAGAGTGGCTACGAACAGGGATCCTGCATGACATTTACATTTGAGTTCACCCTGGCCATCCCAAACCTGCTCTGGTCATCCAGACACCATGACTGTGAGGAAGAGAAAGCACAGCCTCTTGCAGAGACAAGCAGCCTAGGCCACCTTTCATGGTGGGTATTCTAGCCCACTATATCTCCACACTTATCTGGGGACCTGCACCACCCGGTACACCACAGCTAAGGTCTCATAAGGCTTATCCCTGGCCTTGCTTGTTTTGCTCCTTGCAAGGATGCTGCTTGGTCCTGGTCCATCTCCTTCCAACCCTGTAGACAACTTTCATAGAATCATAGGTTGGAAAAGACCTCTAAGATCACCAAGTCCAACCATATTTTGACCTTCCTCCAGTGGGCTATGGGACTTCTTCAAGCAGCACTTCCCACATGTACCAGACTGATACACTTGTGTGTCTTCAGGGCTTGGTACAGGGCACCTCTTCACAACACTTGGATTTTTTTCTCCTCCTTGTTTTGCCGCCACTGGCTTTGCTGGTGGAGTGCCCTTCATGCACCCTTGCCTTTGTTTTTGCCACGTGGAGTGTACAGACCTGGGCAGGTGTCTGAAGGGGCTGGAGGTTACATGCCTATGTTCTTGGTTCCCAGCTTTCCCCAAAAGAAAGAGCTGATGTGCAGAGCCACCTGCTTTGCTGATAAGGAATGAATGTTTACATCTGCTGTATTTCCAGCCAGCATATGGTGATTCTTGTCTTTATTCAACTTAGTTGAGATTTTTTGGGGGCAGAAGCTCTCACTTTGCTTTGCTCATTTTGATTCCTGCTCTGGTTCCTATTTTTAGCACCCCTTTCATGATGCTTCTACTTTCTTCAAACCACCGCACTGTAAATCTGCAGGGCAAGACATGAAATAAAAACTGCACCTCAGTGTCAAAGATGGAGAAAAAGCACATGTAGAGTTGTCATTTATGAACTAAGTGCTTGAATTGCCCTAGCTACAGCAAAGAGCAGAAACTGGGGCTTGATGCAGAAAATGCCAAACAGAGGTTGATATTGGGACTCCTGTGTTGAGCTCTGAGCCCTGACATTGAGTTATGTCCTCTGCCCCTGCCTCTGCTTCAGTTCATTTCCAAGTTTTACCTATATATTTACTTTATCTGGAAGGAAGAGTGCTTGTTTTACTCCCTCTTTCGTTCCTGACCACTACTGTGGTTGTACCCAACCATGGGAATACAACAGCCTTGGTCACAGCCGCTACCCTTTCTCGCTGTTGCACTCTTAGACACACACATGTTCTTATTTCCATCAGAAGCACTTATACTCCTTATTCATTCACCAATTTGAATTTAAGCACTTAGGAAGTCTCAAGAGCTCTTTATTTAAAGCAGACTTGGATGAATATGTGGTAGTATGTGACCTGCTGTCAAGGCAAGAGTTTGTTCCAGATAAAGTTAAAAACTATTTTTCAACCTTTTTTCCTAGAAAACAAACACAAATGTAAACAATCCTTCGAATATCTTTTACTTTCTGCCCATAATGAAACATTGACTCCTCCTAAGGGAAAGAAAACCACCTCCAACCTACCAAAACTTAAAGCTTGCATTTATTTTTGAAGTAATAAGATTGAAAATTTTTCAAAAGTTTTTGCTGGTTTTACAATTAGTTGTCCTAATTTTCCGCTTTTCTGTCAGCTTGGAGAATTCACGAATTCGCAGTCAAGTGAAAAATCTTCCAGAGAACCAGAAAATTCCTTTCCTCCTTTACATTAAAATGCTTCCTGATGCCTTTCCAGCTTATGGTCAAAGAGACTACCAGGGCGAATTCAGGCCTTTGAGCTCAGAGCTGAGATGCTTAAATTAAACACCTAAATTCAACTGCCTCCAAATTATACTGATGGATAGAGGAGACCATAGCAGAGGGACCAGTGGTTTAACCCCAGTTTAACCCGCCATGGCCTAAGCCTTTACACTGCCGAGGAGCTGGAGCCGTTGCCAGGAAGACACGCAGGGCTGGGCTGCCCATGATGCTCCTACGCAGCCGGAGCTCGATGGTGGTCCTTCGCCGTACCGCCTTGCACGGTGTCTCTGGTGGAGCCTGACCCACTCTTTGTGGTGGTGCATGTTTACCAGAATTAAATACTTTTATACTGCTGGGTGAGCGATTCATACTGGCAGAGCTACACACTGAAGTGTGTGGATGTAGAGGGCGTATTCGGACTGCACAGATGTCTAATGCTACAATTACGTGCCTGCTGTCCAAAATTACCCTGCAGACTGGGGCTAAACCCTGGGAATTGTCTTACTGAGAGCAGCAGGATGCCTGCTGTCCTCAAGCTCAGCATCCAGCTGACCATGCTGGGATGCGATACTAGCGCACACCTTCACAGCTCTGTGCCGTTTTCCGTGATGGGGTCTTGGCGACCAGTGCGTGAAAAACAAGCGGAGTGGAGTTCAGCAATGTTCAGCTGTGCATTAGCAGCTGAGCTGCTGTGAGCCCCCAGCATCTGCAAGCAATTTGGTGAGCAGAAAGGGGCCCCCTTATGTTGAGCTAAATTTGGATTGCGCATATTATTTGGATGGAAATGTTAAAAAGAAAAGTACACTGTTATTTTCTTTGCTACAGACTTTGTCCTATATTTAACAAGAATGTTTTCAGGTGGTGAAAGAATTCTCATTCTGACAGACATCTAATCACAGGGTGTCCTTGTTAATTCAGCCCTAGGAAACAGAGTGGTGCTTAGCATAAAAAGCAAAGCAAATACACTGAAGGAGTATTCAGTAAGGATAGGAAATCCCTCATGGAGATATTGCTGCAAATATGTTCTCCTATAGATGAGAAATATTTCCAGGCATCAGAGAATCTCTCCCTCCCCTTTCTCCCTCACTGCTGACTCCCAGTGTCAGTGTAGCAGAGGACAGCAAGACAGTGAATGTCCCAGCTGCGGGGACAGCCCCCTCCAGCCCTGTTTACCTTAACTTCACTAAGGTTTAGCTGGTTGAGAGTTTCTCAGGCAGACAAAGTCTTCTTAGTGAAAGCAATCCAGGTCCATCTTCTCCAGAAAAGCAGACATCCAGGACTGCTTCTTCCCCAACTTTATCCATGCTCCATGGGACTGAAGTGCTGAGCCACAGGAAGCCTGTGTCAAAGGTTTGCAAAAACTACCCAGAAAAAGAGGAGAGAAAGGCACTCAAAAAGAGGCAGAGAGTGCTGCAGGAATCAGGCTCCCAGACCATCTGGGCTAGGTGTGACTGTCGTCCCTTAGAGCATCCCTCTTCCCCAGGACTGTAAGACAGGGCTGGGAAAGCACAGGATGAACCTCTACAGATCTTGCTCAGAAGAGAAGCTCCCCATGCTCTGTCGTCCTGGGCTTTAATAGAGACAAACAATAAGGAACACCTGTAGGGTCTGGGGTGGTTTCTACCATACATCACTTTATAGACAAGAGGAACGTCTCAGCAAGATCAGCTGTGCCCCACTTGTGCCTCTGAGATGCTGCTCCCTGCAGAGTGAGCAAAGGGCTGCTGATTTGTGACTCATTTCCCCATCTTTCCCATTACATCTACAGAGCTGGGGTCTGTGTGTGTGTGAGCTACCTGATTTTGGGTGGTCCATCCAAGGAAACTCATCACAAGCTCCTTAGCTGCTGATCACACCTGAACCCTTAGCTGGGGACAGAGGCAGGCATGCAGGGAGCTGGTCAGAGGGTTTTGCAATTAGAGATCAGCTTGTAGCAACGACCGCACGTGGGCTCATGTTCAGGACACGAGCGCTCCTGGTTTATCGCTCCTTCATGCACTTCAGGTCTTGCTGACGGAAGAAGGCAGAGAGGCTTGCAGGTGCTTCTGGGGACACCCTGGTATCTGCTTGACCACAACGCAGCTCTCCCTCCCTCAGCCCCCTCC
>Ga0181612_148795_pt1 | contig 10127 bp, 11 predicted proteins | sample HoacroProtozoa21_FD_119630 | JGI IMG/M metagenome (GOLD analysis project Ga0181612, IMG submission 119630) | Hoatzin crop microbial communities from Cojedes, Venezuel. Combined Assembly of Gp0051906, Gp0051904, Gp0051908
CTCCAGCAGCTCCTCATCTTTCTTGAGCTGGGGAGCCCAGAACTTTGGTAGGGGCAGCTCTGTGTGCACACTCGGTAATTACAGAGTTGGTGCTTCAGAGATTTACCGGGCTTGGCGACGGAGTCAGTCTGAGGGATTGCAGGTGTCCTTCTGATATTGGTTGGGGCCAGGGTGTTCTTAGTGACTGGCAGGAGTGGCCCTCTGGCTATCGCATCAGTCGTGACGAGTAGCTGTCGGCGGCTGTCAGAGAGGAGGATTTTGATCTGCCTGCAGGAATGTGGCCTCTCCACAGCGCCGGGCTGTCCTGTGACTGGTTGCTTTCCTCTGACACCCAGGGGCTACAGACAAGTCATAAAGGTGAAAACTCATCAAGAGTAGAAAGTCGTGGTGTGTTAGAAGTTGCTTCAAAAGCCTAATGATGAAAAAAGGCTCACAGGGGTGTCTGACTTCACAGTGTTCCCAGCGCTAAGACCTGCGACCTGTGAAGAAGAGATCTCATTTTTGTTTATGAAGTGGAAAAGGTCTGAAGTGTTGGATAGCTGAAAACTTCAGTAGATATTGTTGTGATGAAATCTGCTTCGTATTTTGAGTTGGAAAAACGAGCATGAGAAAATCGTTGTGTAAGACTTAAAAAAAAAAAAATGCTGGAAGGGATGCAGAGGAATAGTGAACTAAGCGGAGATCCAGCTTACGAGTGTGAGATTTCAGTGGAATGAATGTCAAGACTGAAGAATAAATGTGAGGTTTTAGATTAATTCTGTATCTTTTTCAGCATGTTTGAGTTGACCACGTTTCCACTGTTCCTCAGACTTTGGCTTCGTGCGTACCAGGGGCGGAGGAGGTGTTTGCTAGCGACAAAGCGGAGTACGTGGATCTCTCAGCGTTCAGCTAGCTTGAAGGCCAGTGCCTTCCCTCTTGCAATCTGAAAGTGCTACCGCTGCAGCCCTTAGGGTGAGAATGAAGCACTCGGCACCTCAGATCAGAAGGCTTTAGAATAAAGCTGGTCAATTATTCATCACGACACTGGTACCGTGTCTTCTGCAGCGTAGCCTCGGGCTCGTGGGCGCAGTTGCAATATGAGCGATGGTGTTAACACCCTTGTTCTCCGGATTGAGAGGTGTGCTGACAGCGCGGCACCCGGGGAGCTGCCGCTCGGCATTAGCAAGGGCAGGCATGCGAGTTTAGGCAAGATGCTGCTTGTGCATGCGATGATCTCTTTACTGTGGGGCCACTTCGATGAGTGACGGAGCGGCGCGATGTTGGGAGCAGGCTTTTCTGTGCGGAGAGGCTGGGTTTACCAGGCCTTGGCTGTCCGTGTCTGCTGCAGTCTGTCTGTCTGTATGTGCTTCAGCAGGCTTCGAGCAGGCTATGGAAGATTAGCGGCTTCGTGAATTTCAGTAGTTGAAATGATAGTTAATTAAATGTGTCAGCTTTAAAAGCACTCAAGAGTAGTATCCCGTGCAAACACAGAACAGGAATGTTGGGTCTGTGTTAGACCAACCGACTGGCAGCAACACGTAAGGAAAATCCTTACCCCGGAGGGACCTGACTTTCTGTCCGCCTGGCATTACCTTCAATGACAGTGGAGATTAGAACCTAGAGAAATGCTGTTTCCTTTCTTTGCCACTGGTACTCTTTTCAGCATTGCTTCTTTGCTGAGATGTGTCACTTAATACCATCATTTAAATTCATAGCTCTGAATAATTGAAATAAAATACCCAGAATCTTGACAGGCCAGGCCAGTGCTTGGCTAGACCGGGAGCTGACAGTCTGCGCCTGGGTCGGGGAGGTAAGGTCCTGACTGGACATCTTGCTTTTCTGATCCACACAGAGGAACATGTCTCTTGCGACAAGTAAGCTGTATCAGTAGGGCAGAATATATATATCATAAAAATTGGAGTTGATGCTTTGTCATCTCCAAATTGACACCTCTTCAGACCCGTATTACTCACTAGGCAGAACAGTGGATGGGGCTGCTTGATGTCAGGCTTTCTTTCCCCCCCTTCCTGTTTTCATAAGGTGAGAAAACTTAATTTCCGTGCCTGCATGAAAGTAGATGCAATAATCTTTGCTGCACTGCTTCTCTTGCTTTTCCCTCAACAATCAATTAAAGCTTATAACGTAGCCTTGCTCTCCGGAGAGGCTGGCCCTTTTCGTATAGAACTTGATGAATTGGAAACTGGATTCTAATGTACTGGTAGATGCCAAGAGAATCTGCCTTTGGCAGCTCATTTGAAGGGTCTGGAAATACAAACCAAACCTGGATTTTATAAAAAGCCATAAAACAAAGGAAGAAAGAACTTCTGCCTTTTCCACTTAGTAGAAATGTCTGCTGCTGCCATCTTGCCTCTTACATGGTTACACTTCTTTTTTTCAAAAATACCACACAGTCTGGGATAAGTTTTCCTGCTTCAAGGCAGGCATTTTTTGAGAGATGGGGAGGATTCCCCCTCTACCCCAGGGTGAAGATACTTTCTGTTCAGAAACGGCGTTTTCTTCTCTCCTTTTGCCCCGACTTCCTTTCACATGTCTGCAGGGACCACGTGTAGTAGTTTTGCCTCATCTCCTATAATAACCCCCAAATTTTGAGGGGAAAGCATTGCAGTTTCTCGGCGGCGTTTTTTTTATTTTGGTGTTTGTTTCAGTTCTAGGGTTTTTTTACTGCAGGGGTGATGTGTGCCTTTGCCTGTAAGCGAGTTCTGCAGCAGCGGTTGCGGAGCGCATCAGCCGCCTGCGGAGCGCGGTGATTTTTATCCCTGCCTGTGTCCAGCAATGCCCCTCTGCCACCGCTGACACAAAGAACGAGCAACGCCGTGCTAGTGCAGGTATGGTGTGGGTTTCTGAAGCTCCGCAGCTGCTGGCTTCCCCGCAGGTCATTGCAGATCAGGTGTGCGTCCGCTGAAACCTGGTGGCACTGCGCCGGAGAACGGGACCTCTTGACTGGAGTGGTCTGGGTTGGACCTGGTCTCCCAGTACTCGCTAAAATTCTGACTGGAAGCCCCGAGCGAGGTGTTTTCAGGAGGAGAAGTCCGGCATTGTAGCGTGCTGCCAGCGGGCACGTTCAGCGGGTTGTCGGTGTGCGCGTGCAGTTGGGACCTTCTGCTTGGCGGGGAAGCAGGCCCTCCGTGACCCGTCTGCGTGTTTGCAAGGGGCTGCTTCAGGAGTATTTTCCCCTCAGGTGGCATTGGCAGCTTTCGCACTGCGCAGCCCAAGTTTTACGGCCTTCAGTTCTATGTCACTTCTGTTCAACAACCTGCATTGATTGTTGCGAAGTGTTCGTGGCTGGCTGACTCCTCGATGTCTCGGGCGCGGTGCAGAGCAGGGGACTGTCTGTGTGTCACACGGCGCAGCTGGTGCTGGAGCGAACAAGCGTTCCCCTGCGCTTCTGTCTGTTCGGACCCGGGGACGTCTCCCTCCCAGCGCAGCCCGCTCGGGAGGGAGCGGGCTCCTTGTGCCGGAGAGTGAAACTGGTTTCTCTTTTTCCTCCCAGCCATGTCTCAAGCCGTGCAGACAAACGGGACGCAACCTTTAAGCAAAACGTGGGAGCTCAGCTTGTACGAACTGCAGCGAACGCCTCAGGTGAGACGGGTTAGAGAGCTGCCCTCTCTGGCAAGGCTCGTCCTAACAGAACGCGGAGCTTGGGGTTGAAGACTTTCTTTTTCCTTTAGGAGTGTTAACTGCCTATTTTAAATGATAGGGTACGTTAAAAAAATCCTCCCAAAACAACAGCTGTCTTGTAATATTAGAAAAATAAATGGATGTTGGATCTTTGTTCTTTTTTCCTTCCTTTAGCAGTATGTGTGTGTCTGATGTGGTTGTGTGTCTTGTCTTTCTACTGCGTTTCTCTTTAGAAGAGTAGAACACGCGATCTCGGTGAAGAAGATACTAAATTCTGTTAAAGAACTTTTACTGTATTTTACACTAGGAAGCAATCACTGATGGCTTGGAAATAGTGGTGTCACCCCGGAGCCTGCACAGCGAGCTGATGTGTCCCATCTGCCTGGATATGTTAAAAAACACCATGACCACCAAAGAGTGTTTGCATCGCTTCTGTGCCGACTGCATCATTACAGCCCTCAGGAGCGGGTGTGTAAACGCGGTTATGGGGCTTTCACTGAAGACGCAAACGTGAGCAGGGAAATCCTTGAAGCCCTGGGTGTTGGTGTGGAACAGTTCCGTGCCCGTGCACTGCAAGCTGCTCAGTGTGTAGCAGCACACCTCACGTATTGCGTTCTCGTGTGCTCAGCCGTCTGCGGCAGACCAGAGCTGGTCCTTCTCCCCTCCCTGTCTCCCCTCCCTGTCTCCCCTCCCTTTTTCCATGCTGTGAGTAGCTATTGCTGATAATGGCAATTACCTGTGTTCAGAGCTCACACTTGAGTTGCTGTGCCTGTGTAAATTTTGAGGAATAATTAGCAAAAATACATTAGAGGGAAGCAGGAAAACCACGAGGAGTAAAGACGCCAGTGTTTCAGCTAGTGAGGCCTCTTCCTCTTACAGGAAAAAAATTGTGTGAACCTGACGTTTTAGTTAAATGAGAACAAAGTGGTAGGAAGGACAAGACTGTCTTAGTTTTCCCAATAACCGGTGCCTGAACTGTAGAATCGGTTCTCTAATCTTTGGTTTGTCCTGTGAGAGCTAGGAAGACAATGCCTTAGCATAATTTCCGCTAGACCTGGGTTTTTTCTAGGTGAAAATCCAGCCAGGGGGTTAAGGGAAGAGCCGGTTGGCAGGGTGGGACTTTTTGAACTCTGCAATCTAAATACAGTTTGCTTAAAAAAAAGAAAAAAAATGGAAAAAGCAGCAGGGAGACAGATGTTTGGGGTTTTTGTTTAAATATCTGGAACTGCCTGATCTGTTACAAGATGGAAGCCCCGCTCCAGATTTGCTGTAAACACTGAGTCTGGGCGAGCGCTTTGCCCAAGAGTTGCGGCATTAGGGCAGACCTGTGTTACTGCTGGCGAGTTAGTGGTGTTTTCTTCCTTCTCCTTCATGTCCAGCAACAAAGAGTGTCCCACGTGTCGTAAAAAGCTCGTTTCGAAAAGATCTCTGAGACCAGATCCCAATTTTGATGCTCTCATCAGTAAAATTTACCCAAGCCGAGATGAGTATGAAGCTCATCAGGAGAGAGTGCTGGCAAGAATCAGCAAGCACAATAACCAGCAAGCTTTGAGTCACAGCATTGAGGAAGGATTAAAGATTCAGGCCATGAACAGGTACGTAACCCACGTCACTTGTCCATGTGCAGCCTTGTTTGCCTTAACGCTAAAAATACACTGTCTGTCCTCACTCCCTGTGTAGGTGGAGATTCCTCGTCTCTCCTCTGAAGTCTGCCAAGATAAGTTTTAGCCTTTGGCAAAATAAGTTTTAACCTTTTGTCTGCTAACAGAAACCTGTGTACCACTCGCTACTGCTGCTGTGGCAGCCGGATGTAGACAGCAGATTCCAGCTTCGTTTTACCAAATTCTGGCCATCGTGTGTTAGATGATGAACTGCACTACCATGAATCCCATCCCAACAACCACCACTGCATGCACAGGAACGCACATGGTGCCAGGGCTTGGGTTTTAGTTGGGACTTAATTCCCAAGGCGGGAATACGCGGTGCTTACTCAGCAGTGAAACGCTGAGGGTGCATTTCCAGCCTTGCGGGCCTGTACACTGGGTGAATTCCCAGTGCGGAGCAGCCTGTGTTTCTGTCTACTTCTGACCAGGTTGCAGAGGGGCAAGAAACAGCAGATTGAGAATGGCAGCGGAGCAGAAGACAATGGGGACAGCTCACACTGCAGCAATGCCTCAACGCACAGCAATCAGGAAGCGGGGCCTAGCAACAAGAGGACCAAAACTTCGGATGATTCTGGGCTCGAGCTGGACAACACCACCACAGCGGTGGCTATTGACCCCGTAATGGATGGCGCTAGTGAAATCGAGCTGGTCTTCAGGCCTCACCCGACCCTCATGGAGAATGACGACAGCGCACAGACAAGGTATGTCTTCCGTTCCTCTTCGTGTATTCTGCTGCTGTTGCCTGCTGCTTTTGTTTTCGGTCGCTTCTTGGGGCTTTTAAAAATCCATTTGCCCTGGTGATGCCACATCCTGTTTAACCGTGTGCTCTCTTGCCCCCTTTCCACTGCAAGTCAGGTCGATGGTGCGGCTCAGCTGTTAGCAGGAGTACAGCAGCAATCTGTGTTACGCCTTTGATCACAGGTCGAGATGTTTTTACAGGTTTCTGGCATTGCAGTTCACAGTAGGTACTAGGGTGATGGTAGACTGTCAGCCCCTTTTTACTCTTTCTGAGATTCTTTGGGAATAAACAAACCTTGTGTAAGTGGCAGCAGTTTTCAGAGCAGCTCTGTGTCAGCGGGATTTGTAGGCTGGGAAACTTTTCCTGGCATTTTTTTCCTTTCATGATCCGGTCCAAGCACAGACTGCAAATTTTGGATTACAGCGATGAGCAGTCTGGAGTTCTGCAGCTCTCTTCCTGGCTTCCTCTCCTGATGGGACAGGAGTCTCTTGTAGAGCCTATAAATACATTACAGGCTTCAGCCAGCTTTTCTTTCTGGTTTGGAATTGTGAGGTTGTTCTGAGGGTTCTTCTGAAAGGCAAAAAGGCGGCGAAGCTTCTGGGAGAGGCCTCTGCAGCCTTTGTGTCAGCCTTTAATTCTCGGAGGAGGAGTTGAAGGGAAAGCAGATAGTGAGACGAGAAGGAAGAGTGACTGTAACAGGGAGCAGAGGCGCAGAGTGGTGCGTGTGTAGGCTCTTCAGCCTGTGGCTGTGCTTGGGAGATTTCAGCAGTTGTGAGCAGTCCTCACACCCCCTTGACAACCTGTTATCAGGGGTTTTATTTCGAGCAGATGACAGGGCAGGGCTGTTCTCTCCACAGCGAGCAGGAGGGCCTGTGGGAGAAGGGTCAGAAAGATGTGAGGGCACTCTCGAACAACAGAATTCAGTGAGCTGCTTGTGTGTCTTGGGTGAAAGCAATTCAGGTTCTTGTTTGTGAGCAGTCTTTGAAGGCCTTTTCCCACTTGATGCTTAATATTTGGGGCTGTTCCAGGTGTCTTTTTCCCATACCTGCAACTCAGATGTCTTTGTTTATCTTTGTGGTTGTTGCCACAGGTACATCAAGACCTCAGGCAACGCCACCGTTGATCACTTGTCCAAGTACCTCGCTGTGAGACTGGCTTTGGAGGAGCTGCGTAGCAAAGGAGAATCAAACCAGATGAACCTTGACGCGGCCAGCGAGAAGCAGTACACCATTTACATCGCCACCGCCAACGGGCAGTTCACTGTAAGCACAGCTCCTGTCCGAGGAAAGCTGCGCGTCGGTGCCCCTGTGACGCAGAGCCGAGTGAAGTGCACTCAGCTGGACGTCTCCCGGGTTGGCTTAGGGGAACAATTCGTAGCACCAGGTGGTTTATTTAGAAGCAGATCAGTTCCTTTGCGGGAAAATGTGTACGGCAAAAGCTTGGTTAGTAGAAAGGGAAGCATATAAGTTACCTGGGAAAAATCCAGTGATGCCAGCAGCTACTAGCTGACTTAAGCCACTATTTTAAAGGTAAAATTGAAGAGGAAAAATATTACTTTATCTGAGAGTCTTGTTTCCAGAGCAGATAGCTCTAGCAGCAGGAAGTGTCTGTTGTAAGGTGGTGTTTCTCCACCTCTGCACAGGCTTCTGATACGCCGCTATGAAACAGCCGCGAGCACGCTTAGGGAAGAATCCCTCCTGCCACTGGCTGCCTTCAGAACGCTCAGGCACAACCACAGGGCAGTATCGCAGTTAGACTGAACTCTGAGCCTGCCCTCACGCTTGGGCATTTACTGGAACGAAGCCAGCCTTTTGGTCAAGGGACAGGCACGCGCGCTGCAAGGAGAGTCTGTTCCGAGCAGCTTTAAAGCACGACTGCAGATTGTCCCTTGGCCCAGCGCAGAGGTGCTGCTTGTATAAATACACATCTGCTACTCCCTCTGGGCAGGGAGACGAAAGACAAAAACTCCCCTGCGCTTTATTGACGACTGAAGTGTTTTTCGGTGCTGCTTTAGTGAGATCTGCAGGAGCTCCAGACAGCTTGTGTGGGTGCTTTTCGATGCCGAGTGGTTAGCTAATACCTCGTTACACATTCCCAGCAGCTTCTTGATGTCGGCGCGCTCCTCTGATGTAAGGAGCTGTCTGTTGCTGCAGTAGTACCTGCGCGAGCCGTCGGATTTCATTTCTGTTCTGGTGTTCTCTTCCAGGTATTAAATGGGTCATTTTCCTTGGAACTGGTCAGTGAGAAGTACTGGAAAGTGAACAAACCCATGGAACTGTACTATGCGCCAACAAAGGAGCATAAATAAGCTGCGCTGGAAAACTGCGACGGGACGAACTCTTTTCATAGCTGTGACTTCTTTAATATTAAAAGAAGGCACCACCGTTATCTTCATGGACAATACACGTGACGCCTTCAGGCTCTCTCAGTGTACTTATTAATATGATTAGACAGTATTCTGGGTCGTATTTAATTTAGTCTTTGGTTTGGGTTTTTGGTTTTGCCCTAGGAGACTAAACGACCTTCTCCAGTGCATTCCAGTGTTTGACATGCTTTTTTGTTCCTAATGCATGAAAACTGAATGAGTGTTCCGGTTTGGAATGTCTTAATTTTTGTCCAGGTAAATCTGGATTTCCGATACCTTTGACACCGTTATAGTAGCCTCTGTGAAGTATTGAGCATTGGATGGCTCCGTCGGTCTATTCAATAGTAACATATGCCAAGGAACGTGTTAAATGTTGTAATTTGCTAACGGTTATCCATGTAAAAGGTTGGTAGAGAATTGGTTTCTGACAGTCTTGCAGCTAGAGGCCGTCCGATTCCCTAGAAAATGTTTCTGCATCATTTCCTTGTGAACAAACAGAGCTGCAGTGAGAGAACGGCACGTTAAAACCTTGCTGTTTACTTGGCGTAGAACTTCAGCGCAAGGCACTCCCTGAGATGGGTTTGCTTTTTACCGATGATTTCAGTCAAAGAAACCCCGGACGCCCCAACCTGTAACTCTTCCCCTTGCAGAACGTGCCCGTCTCGATGCACCGCGCGGCTTCCCGCCTGGCCCCTGCTGCGGTGTTACCCTGTCCTCCCGAGCTTGACCGAAGATCTTCGGGAAGCTTTACAGCCCTGCTCCGTGCCCTGTGATAACAGATTTTTATTGTGAATGTATCAGAACGTTCTGTAAAGAACTGTCCTGGAAACCTGTTTTTAAAACAACCCCCCGATATTCCAGCCCACGGACATGACGCAACGTCGCAGTGCTTTGCGGTGGGGAGTTCGTGCCCCCCAGCTGGCGGCGTATCCGGGCTTGGGTTCCAGCAGGGAGGAATTCAACCGTATGCTGCTCGAAGATTAATTTTTTTTCTTTTTTTTTTTTTTTTGCCATAGCTTTAACAAATGTGGCTTAGCACTTTGGAGGACAATTCTAGCACTTGACAAAGTTTACCATTTAGTGTCTTACATTTAGGTTCCAGTTCTACCACTCGGCAGTAGGCTGTTGTGTGAAGTCCAGTCGCTATGTTCATCTGTGTGTTGATCTCCTCGCCCCGGCTGGCACCGAAGGGGGGTTGCTTTACCCGGCGGCGTTGTGTCTGGAGGGAGGCGATGTTACGGTGAGGTTGCCGATGAAGCCCTCGCCTGGGTGCACCTGAAGCCAGAAGCGGAAAGCGTTGCTGGTAGGCGAGAAGCACTACGCGGTGAGCCGGGTGGCGTGGCTCCTCCTTCGTCTTGCCCGCAGCTGGCCTGGTGTTGGCCTGCAGTATGGGCGTATTCAGACGCTCGGGGATGCTCCTGGGAAGGAAGCACCCTTCCATCGCTTCTGCCTTTCCAGCCTAGCACTTGTAAATACGCGTCCGTCCGACTGCCGTTTCCGATCAGCTTTATCCCAATGTGAAAGCTGCACAGGCTGCTCTGAGCAACTCAGTTATTTTGTCCGTTTTCCGTGATGCGAAACGGCAGGTTTCAGGCCCTGGAACGCAGCGGGGGGCGGTTTTTACCGAAGTGCGTTACTCCTGGCTTGCTGGTGAAATGTTGCATTGTAGAGACTCGTAGTGCATGTCTGCTGAATATAACCGGGGGAGCAGTGGTTATAAACGCTTTAAAATCTATGGGGA
>Ga0181612_116736_pt1 | contig 10125 bp, 5 predicted proteins | sample HoacroProtozoa21_FD_119630 | JGI IMG/M metagenome (GOLD analysis project Ga0181612, IMG submission 119630) | Hoatzin crop microbial communities from Cojedes, Venezuel. Combined Assembly of Gp0051906, Gp0051904, Gp0051908
AAGATGATTTCTTATACTGTCTGATAAAACAACAGCACTTTGGGGGAAGAGGGAGGGAACCTGATCTGAATTCCCCTCTGAAGTGGGCAGACCTCCAGCTGCAAACAGCTGGCCATGGAGCTATGCTAGCTCACAGCACCCAAGAGCCTGCTCCCTCGGCACAGCCCTTTCCCATATACAGGGCCTCATATGAAGTCGATGGATCAATGTTAAAAGTAAACACCTCGCTGGGCTCCACAGTGCAGAAAGTCAATAGAAGACAGGAGCCTATGACTCAAATGCACATTTATTAGTTTCACCAAAATTGCCTAAAACACTACTGGAGTGTAATCCTTGCAGTCCTCACATTGCCTTCACAGTCCCTTGAGAAAGTTGCTACACATGTCATTTTTTGAACAACTCTAGTTATGCTCCAGATTTTAAAACAGGCAAAACCTCAACACTTCTATGTCTAAGCGTCAAGAGCTAAGCGCATGACTTTTAGCAACTTGTATGAAAGTACTGGTAAGTGGCTTCCATTCAAGTCCAAGCAAAACTTCCTCATTATATACAAATATTTCTGAGCATTTTACAGTCCAGTTCAACCACAAGCAAATTTCTGAACTTCTGATCATCACTACAAGACCAACTCCAATATTTTTTTTTTATTTTGCTTTGCTGCCAAAAGTTTGATGCAAACACTTACCTAGTCTAAACTGCCACAGCTCCACTAAACACTCTTCCAAACTTTTCCCTTCCTTGTTTATATCAGCAGAAACGTGACAGGAACTATACCGTACCATAATTTGAAGAAAGAATTTTGGCAATATCAGGATCAATACAAGAGTTTAACGGGTAAAGAGCAGCACAAGTTCTTTCCACTCACAAGGGGTAGTATGTATATATCATGTCACCGTTTATTACATGGATTTCTCCCTCTTTCACCGCTGGAACACACATTGGGGACAACTTGCTGTAAGGGTCATTATAGTGTAAAGATGACGACACTGCGCCAGCAGGAACATAAAATAGGGTTTTTTTTCTCCTATCAGTCAGCATTTAAATCAGTTTTTGCCACAATTAGGAGTCAAAAACATGCCACTGGGCTTTTCTTTAACCCATCCAAAAATGAGATAAAACTTTTTTTAAGAAGTAATTAGAAGCGACAGCTGTAAAAGCGTAGTTTATGAGGCACTTGCAAACTCCTGGCCATCACCAAGAGAGGTGGTCCTAGAGAGAGGCAGTTCATTCCACCTCTGCTCCTACTCACCCCCCCACTCCCCTCAAATTCAAAAATACACAAATGCAGCCCTACCCCCAGATCTGGAGTGTGGGCACACAACAAGATCTTGATGGCGGAAGCTCCCTAAGTTACTATCTTGAAGACTGAATGCAAATATAGGCTGACGAGACAGTGAACTATTTAAAGACAGACAGTGAACTAGATCAGTATTATTTCATTCTGTATTAGAAATAATCAGTCTATTCTTCCAAATAACAAAAGCTAAAAAGCAAAGCTTCATATATGAAATGTCAAATTATGTCCAATACAATGCAGAAGAATACAACATTAACACGTAAGAGCATTTGTTGAAGGGAAGGCAGCATCCCCAATCCCACCCTCCGAACAAAAAAAATCTCAACAGCCTCAGAGCAGGATATTCATTGCCATTCTGAAAGGTTGAGGAGATTTTTTTTTTCCTTAAGTAGCAATGATTGTAATCTATTCAAAGGCAAGTTACTAACATAAGAACTGACAGTTGCAAGGTTGAATTTCTTTGGAACCATAATTATTTATGACACTTTATTACTACAACTCTGTACCATATGGTTACCTTATTAGAAATCAAAATTTATTTTCATATAAATCTCAGCATGACATTACACCAAAAAAAATAAAGTTACACCAGGAGATGGCAAATAATTTCACCTTCCAGGGTTTCGTAGTTAGAATATGAATTTAAACTAATTCACTTGTAAATATAAAAGCAGTTCTGGTAACACAAATTAATCCATCTAGAGCCACATAAGGCATAAACATGATTTTCCAACAAGCTCCTGAATCTTCTTAGCAAAAAAATTTTACAATTTTGTTTGAAAGCTTTCTGTCCACTAGAAAGTGCATCACCTCTGCCTTTGAACACATGGATTTGGCAGAAGGGAGGATCTATTTCGTTTTCCATTCAGCCTCCTCCACCAGCAGCTCAGAGCAGAAGGAAACTGCAGTCTTATTTACTGAGGTCCATAAACCCACAAATGGAGGAGGCTGACTGACAAGCACCTGCCTTTTGACCACGTTACCAAAGAAGAATTTGAGTTCATGCAATGGTTAAGGTTATCATTTAAAATGGAAAGTCTTTCTCTATGAAAACAGCAGGCAAGACAAGTGTATTATTTGCATTACATCATCAAGACAAGAGACTTTCACTGGTAAATAGGAGTACATACATCAGTGAAAGTTTAAAATTGATACTGTCAGTTAACTGAAGTCTTAAAAAGTAGGTTAACAAGTGTATTTTAAAGAAATTGTGAACTTTTTAAATAAAACAACCTGGCACCAAGTTACAGATTTATAAAAAGGGAGGGGGGAAGGGGGGAGGTGGTTTTGCTTGTTTTGAGTTTTTTGGTGTTGAGGGAGACATTGTTTGGTTTTGGAATTTTTGTTGTTTGGGGGTTTTGGGGGGTTGTGGGTTTTGTTTTGTGTTTTGTTTTGGTGGGTTTTTTTAAGTCTCCATATGAGGACTTGGTTCCAACTGAAACGTTGCCATTGAGGTAGTCTTTGCGGAAAAGATGGTCTTGATCGCAACATTTTTCGATTCTTCTCCTGCCCTCCTCTTTGCTATGGTTTCAGCACAGACAAAAGTTCAGTGCATTTGCAATGAACATAGTCATTTGCCATCAACATTTGTGCCATTTCCTTAACTTTAGGTAATTTCATAAAGCATCCGGCATGTATAGTTATGCATAAATGCATACCTACGCAGCACAGAACGTAAGTTTATTTTAGTATACAGTGAGTAATGAGTGCAGGAAACACACACATCTTCTGAGGCAGGTTTTTTGCGAGTACAACAAACAGGAGGATCATCATTAAAAGCTGACCCAGAAGTCAAGTCAATGGACACCATTCAAAACCACAGTCATACATCACTGCCACACAGCAGGTTTATATGATACCACATAATGTCAATGTCACCTCCCAAGCCACAATACAGTGAAAATTAGAACAGCTGCAATGAAACCACTACACAGGAGGAGAGGAAAATTCAACAGAATTCAACTTCTTTTATAGAGCAAGAAAAACATCAGCTGTGGAAACTCAGTGAATTGCCAGCCAACTTCTACTCTAAGGGCCATATGCAGGACTGGATTTTTTCTTTTTGAGTTTAAACTACTCATGAAAAGTTCTGCATGCTAAACAGCTATTTATATACATGATGAGTCAAAAGATTAAACATTAAAGGTAAGCTTTATGAAGCTCTATCATCTTCAGAACCAGAACAGAAGCCCCATTGTACGTTCAAAGATTTTCTTGTTTCTCTGTGGTTTGAAACAGAAGTAAACTTTTATTTTTGCTTTTCATTAAAGCATGCTAATAGTGAGGCTTCTGCATTTGGAACCAAATGATTAATCTTAAAAGGCTAATTTTTCCCGATTGCTATGACAATGGGAAACAACAACTTTTTCCTCTGCATTCTGCAATTATTTTTTTTTCTATATAACTTCCAGAAAACAAACATTTTCTGACCAAACCTGCATTAAATGTATCTTCAGAATGGATTTTTTCAGCATATTTACATATCTATCTCTCTGTAAAGAATTTCCTGACTACATCTGACATCATCAAGTCCAAAGGACAAGAAACAGAAAGCAGTAAAGACCACTGTATGTGTTTGGAACATATTTACAAAATACAAGGAAATTTAACATGGTTTTATTTATTTCTAGCAGAAACTGGAGGTTCCAAGCTTACTTTCTCTCGGGTTGAGAGCCTGATAGCCTTCTGTCCGTAAGTTAACCGACACTCCTGTGTTAGGAAACAGTATTTTTCTACAAACCTAAGATAAGTAAGGATGGGATATCTCTTGCTTTACAAGCCCAAATACTGAGACAACTTACTTGCAGAGCTCTAAATCAAAATACATAAAACAGGTAAAAAAAAAAAAAAAAAGGAAGGAAGAGGAAGAAAAATATTAGCCTTTGAATTTTAGTGTCAAGTAGGTGAGATACAAAGCTTTATCTAGTCTGTCCTCAGAGGCCTGGGCATGAAAGCAGAGCTCCCAGCCTGTACTGGAGATGCCTCTAACCCTAACCACACCACCTGCCCACAAATCTCTGGTGCCACATGCAGTACCAGGTTGTGGCAGAAGGGAGGCTGGATGCCTAGCAAGGGGGCAGAAGCCACAGCAGACCACCGCAGGAGGGTATGGCACATCAGGCAGACAATTTGCCTGGTCTGTCCATGCTGCACGCTTGGGTCCATGCACAGGGGAAAACGAGCACTCGGTTTGCTCCCAAGGCCTTCATTCATCTTTATGTCATCTCCTCAGAATCCGCCAGCCCAGTGAAATCACCATAACTCTTCCTTCTGCTAGAAAATAAGCAAGTTTTCTGCATTTGGCTGGTATTTCATGCTTATGTGACATTTTTTTGAAATGAGCAAGAATTTGTTTACAACAAACTAAGACAACGTTTGGAGCACAGAAGGGAAAGAGTGACTTAGTGAAGTTCCTCCTGAATGAAAGTCACAAGTGGTTCTAGACCATTCTATCACCGCAAAAAATGGGAAAAGTTTTCACTGATATTAAGGCATTTAGTTCATTAACTCTGAGGTAACAGCACTAAGGTGACCTTGAGAGTCAGGTCATATAAGGAAACTAACTATACTGCCTGAATTAATCTCACAGAAATACATTCTTCACCAGTCTTGTCCCGTCACTATTAATCCACACAACTTTACCAGTAAAAGAGAAAAAAGAAAAAAAAAAAGCCAATAGCAGGCATTCTCAACACTACATTTGGCCTCAGAACTTTTGGCCTCTTCTTTAGGGGCAAAGCAGACTCACCTGAGATATGCCATCCTAACCACGGCCTAACAAGCTGCTTCTGCCAGGGAAGGTGTTTTGTTTTATTTCATTACCTGTTCCTAAAATATCAAGTCAGATTCACACAGCTTGTTTACACTCTTCACATCAACAGCTGGAAGACATCCTACAGAGCATGTGTCATCCTCCTTAGGTATATAGGGAAAGCACACCCTACAATATAGCCATACTATGAGAATATTAAATTTGTACGTCCAACTTAGTCAATGGATCCTTTCTTATATTATACCCATTATCACAGGAACATTCTCCCGTGACACTGGTTAAGCAGAAAGGGGAAAAAATGCTGCTGTGTGTCATGACAAGACCTCTTGCAGTATGCTACTGTATCACTTTTACTAGATGCTTCTTGGGGCCGTAAGTAGTTGTGCATGAAGGACAGAAGGTTCATACTAATTTTCTCGTTTCATGCACTCTTGTCAGCGAGAAGAGGCATGCATTTATCCTAACTGGGAAATTCATTCCACTTCAGATTTAAACAGCTCTCACAATGAATCAGAGCTCAACAGCAATTAGGTAATAATCACTTTTGCACCAACTTAACAACTTTGCGGTTAGAAAAGGGATGTTAATGTTTCAAGCTAAGAAATAAGCAAGCAAATAAAGAATACAGAACCTAGAGGTGTTGGGAAAAAATGATTCTACTTTCGCTCTTCTCTGTGAAATATATTGCAGAAAAATCCCCAAATTCTTTTCAGAAGAGATGGCTGTTTGCTTGTTAGTATCTAGAAAGTGAGGATAATCATGCTAGCAACAAGCCTAACTTTCAGCTGATTTGGTTTGATTTTTCTCATTTTTATCTCCGAGCTTCAGACTCTCCATTTGCCGACACTTTCCTGTCTCTTACTTTGCGTTATGAGGACTTGTAGTTTCCTACTAGTATCTGTAAAGCAGTCACATACTGTGGAATTTTCTGGCTTTGAAGAAGTACAGAGTATTTGCAGGCCTGCTGTACACATCACATAACGTGTCTGGAAGAATCAGCACAAGACAGACTCCCAGCGAATTCCCCATTTCAGTCCTGGTTTTACCACTGAACTGCTGCACCATCTCTAACTAACTCTCATGTATGCAACTTTCAGCCCTCAATACAGTTACTCACATGTCACGTGCGAAAGTCATAGCTACAAGTGTGCACATGCTGCTACAACTCGAGTGCTCACATCCTGCAGACACTGGACTTGCTAGCTACTTCTCTGGCTCCCAGAATTTATTCATGCATATGTGACAGACATAAATGGATACTGGTTCAACTTGTGTCTAAATATCCCCATCAGCAGTTAAACCTCTGTGAATATGATTAATAGAAATACCTCTATGTGTCTCTGTAAATGATGAATGCTCTGATTATGTCTCATATATGCAAGACAAGTAGGTAAATGCCAAAAAAAACACCCCAACTCTTCTGTTTTTAAGTCAAACACATTGCTTTTACAGAACACAGAGAATCTCCACTTATCTCCTTCATTCATTACAAGCTTCATTTACTTGTTTGTTTTCAGAAACTGTGTTCCCTAAACACATCTATGTTATTCAAAAATGCAATGCATATAATGAGTGGTTATACTATATTTGCATTTTGACATGAGGAGTTGGCTAAGTACTTGCAAGTAGTTACTGAGAATTCATAGTAAAAGCCTCTTCGGATTTTGTTATTAATTTTACAAATTTGCTGATGCCAATTCCCTGACAAAAGTTAGAATCTTTCTAATTTTTTCCACCATACTGCAAATGTGAATATGGAATGTTTAAAAAAGACACAAATACATGCTAAAAAGCAAACTAGACTCAGACACAATTCTTCAGAGATCTCATAAGATCAAAATGATGCCATAAGGTCAAGCAGGGTAAAACTGTGTGAATAAGAGCAAGCAGAAACCACAGTAAAAACATAGGTAAGGTAAAAGAATACTATACATTAGAATTCACATGCACAAGTACTTCAAATACATTGGAAGACATGAGAAATCTGGAAAGCTCCAAGTTAACGATCTGGAACACTCTGAACTAAGGTGCCACTTAACAGTACATGTCATGAGTATGAAATAGTTTAACCTCACCATCTCAAAGGAAACGGTAATCTTACACGTCTTCTAAGTTACAAGGCTTAGGAATGATGAAGACAAACTCAGAACTACAGTTGAGAATGATGTTTTCCTTGCTTCCACAGGTGTTTTCTATGTTTACTACTTGTTGTTCAGGTGTTTCACGTATTTAACTCTTACACAGTACACACAGAAATCCAAAACTCCACCAGAAAAAAATCCACCTCTATACCATACCAACATCTTGCCAGACTGTACCTTCAGATATACACCTTTGACACTTCTTTAAATCACAGCTTCACCATGCATGTGAGAACATTACACAGCCAACTACGAAATTATTCTATTTAGCGAACTAAACACATAGATGAGAGAACTGAGGTTAGAGAGGCACAGAAAGAAATTTTGCAAAAAGCTGTTTTGAGGAGCACAACAAAGCTCTTCACAGGGCCGAAAGGAGTCACCTCTCGGTTAATCAATTTGTCAGTCTGTAGTTCCACTTGGTGAAGGGCCGTCTCTTCTCTACCCTACCCCCCTAAGAATCACTCTCCAACTCGCAAATTTATAATTTCATAACACGCAGAAAGTGTCTCTCTCATCTATATCACGGTCTCGGGCAGCAAAAGTGTGTTCTGTTGCCTCCTGTTTCACCCACATGCACAGCAGCCAGGGATTTGATTTGTCCTTCCGATATTTAACACAACATAAACTACATATGTTGCAATTCCCACTAACTTCTTTAAAAAGCTCTCTTTTTCCCCACCACTACCACTAATGCACTGCCAACATCTCCAAAATTATTTGAGTCAAGATGGTTAAATTTTTTCCATAGAGGAAAAAAGGGACAGTCTGATACTAAGTACATAAAAATATTAAGCACTGATTTGATTTAAAACAGCAGAACAGAACAAATGCTGGATTCTGCACCATAACTGATGAAGAGCCTTGTTAGTGTCTTCTGATCTGAGTAGTTCTTGCAGTACATACAGAGCAGCTCTTCTCAGGTTTTTGTACAAAAAAAGTTTCTCTACATACAGTATATCTGCTGCCTACCTTTAAAAGGAAATGTGTAAACTCTTTTCCCGGTCACTGAAAGTGTATATATAGGATCATTCAAATTTTTATTTGTAGAGAACTGACTAAATACGGGAAGATTTACAGTTGCAATTTACTGAGGAGCTTTATAAATTGCTATTTAAAGCAGTCCTGTTCACTTACATACACTAAAAAGTCTTTTTATCAAAGCGGGATCATTTAGGCCCAGTCCATGCATGTCTTCTTTATTCTTTCACCCTATCTTCCAATTCTTACAGTGTACTTTAACAGCTTGTCAAAAATACCATCTCCCTTCCATCACCAGTACCATTGCAAAAAGAATCTAGGGAAATATTTTTTTTACAAAGTAGTTCAAAAACTCCCTATGATGGCCAAAAGATTAAATATTGTAGCCTGACATACAAGGGCATTAAAAAAAAACCCACAATGCAAAGGCAGGAAGGGATGTGGTATATGTCGATTCATCAATTTGGTTTTTAATAAGTATATCATAGCTACAAATAAGAGCAAGCTCTAGAAAACACTGACAAACAAAAAAGAGAATAATGCCCCTTTGCATTTGTTCCTGTGATGGAATAATACATCAACAGAAGCACCTCAGCTACGCTCTTCTCGGAAATAGGTCTCTTCTGTGTCATAGGAAAACCATTTCAGTAAAGTACTTGGCCCACAGAAGTACTTCAGGAAGGACTGCAGATCATCATTTCTGTATTCAAGCCTCAGTTCACCTTCATACGTACCTTTCTCACATGTGTCAGCAGAAGTCTCACTTCCTAAACTAATGCATCTTATAAAGATGCTGTTCCCTAAAAAACATTTAGAAGATAGATGCTATTGTCTGAAAAACGGTATTTTAAAAGTTGTAATGACAGCATGACCATGGTGTGCCAAGGTATAACTGCAACAACGAAATATGCCCACAGCTAGGTAACCTGAATGGTCCAGCACCATTATAATCTTCATTCCCTATTTATGAACTCAAAAATAGTCCTTGTTATATTCTCCATCATGAAACCGAACTCTGCAATTAAATTCATTCTCAACCATTTATTTAATACTACATTTCTGAGCATGTTGTTAAGGCGACAGGTCTTTCACTATTTTATTTACCTTCACAATACGCAGAGTCTCCTTGGACAGAGAGATAACCGTTCTTGCATTCACAAGTAGCTTTAGTGTTCCAGTTTTTGCACTCTGAATTTTCACCACATTTGTGCCCCTCTGCACAGAAGTTATGGCCTGAAATACAAGTCATATACAACCTGGTATTAAAACATGTTTATTTCAGATATTCAGGTTTAATATTTACATTGACTGTATTACTCTGAAAAACTTTGGCATGCTAAATTCCAGAAATTCTTTCTATAAACTCATCTGGTGCACATAGGCTTTTTCGATTCCCCCATCAATTCATTCTGAGTCAAACCATTTTGTTCAAACATCTATTTGTATGACTGGATTTAGTCAGGAGAAAAGACAACTTCAAATCAGGAAAACGTGACAATGCATTAGTCTTCTGCTGAACCCACACATAAATAAAATGCCACCTTATCTCTGATTGCAAATAAGTGGAATACCAACTTACACCCAAAGGATAATAAAGTGTAATATTGAAAAAAAAAAAACTACACAATTCTCTTCTTATGCATAATCACGCACGCTTGTCAAAGAGCGAAAATGAGATGTTGCACTAGAACACAAAACTGTACTGCTGGTCAGAACAACCTCACACACTGCCTTGTAATTCTGTCATGAAAAACTAGCTGGATTCTTTCTCCAGGTTATAATTAATCCATGCGTTGTATTTTGTAGGGGAGAATTTTTATTAATCTCTCCTTATTCCTAGACACAAATTCTCAGTAGCTTCTTTGCAAACAGTAGTTTCATTTATCCCATACGAAGTCACTTCTAAAAACGTGATGAACTTCCGGCTTCCTTCT
>Ga0181612_119878_pt1 | contig 10125 bp, 4 predicted proteins | sample HoacroProtozoa21_FD_119630 | JGI IMG/M metagenome (GOLD analysis project Ga0181612, IMG submission 119630) | Hoatzin crop microbial communities from Cojedes, Venezuel. Combined Assembly of Gp0051906, Gp0051904, Gp0051908
TGACCTCTAGGGGTCCCTTCCGACCCAAAACTTTCTATAATTCTATGATTCTATGAACTTAAACATTCTTCTTCAAAATGTGAATCCTGGCCAAAAATTTGAAAAATTATTAGGAAGGCAGAGCAGGACACACAGAAAAGACAGAAGTATATGCTTTTTTCTTTAGGAAACCAGGCTAAAAATATTTCAGATATTATATATATCCTACCTATGTGTCATCTAAAAAAGAACAAAATGACTGGATTTAGAAATACAACTACATTTTTCCACATCAGATGGACCGTCAAGTTTCCATCTTGAACACACCAGTGACATCACCGACGTTTTGGTTTTGTTTTCAGTGGGAGCAGAATCCAGACAAAAACGGACAAATATCTCACACAGCAACAGGTCACACTGCTTAGGTGTATCTTCGGCTTTGATTACACTTTGCATATAACAGAGACATCCCTTTGGGGCTTATATGCTATTAACAACTAGAGTGACAGACTTTGTGAACAGACAAATGGATTCTGTAAGACAACACTGTTGGTTACTGCAACAAAAATAAAAAACCTAAGTGTGAAAAAACTTGGCATATTACTTTAAATGTGATGAGCAATACATTAATCAAATAGACTAGTCACAAGTTATTTTTGCTGCTGTGAACTGTGGAAACAGGTTGCATGCTGCATTTGTATAATTTTGAGAAGGAAGTCTGTGCCTGTCTGCCACTCTCATTCTTTCCTTCTGTCGGCAATGCTCGGGATGTCTTTTTGATGTCTAATAGCAAATCACCTGCATAACGCAATGCTGTTGGAGCCCACTAAAACCTGAGCCCTACTTTATCAAAGCAATTATTACTAGTCTGAAGTTAAAGTTATTGGTTAGGTTCTCAATGGAGATGTTATAAATCCTCAGATACAAATGAATTTTGTAGGTCACAGATGATGCTTCCAAAGAAACAATTCATAAACTTGCAGTTCCTATCAGAGTTCAATTTCTAGAAACAATTGTCCAGGCAGGAAGAGACAACAATAAAGAGTGGCATTCCATCCAAGAGATGCTAAATGGCATAGGGGCATTAGCACAGGGAAAAGCACAAGAAACGTTGCAATTATACATGTAATTTTGCAGAGGACATACTTTACTACTGTGTTCTATATATAATAATCATAATAATAATAATAGCAATAGTAACAGTAATAATAATAATAATGTAAAAACAATGACAAAGAAAAATACTAGAGAAGAAAATTTTTTTCAGTGCATATGAGAATGAAGTTGACAATGAATATGAGAACCAGTAAAGAGTCATCCCTGTAAAGGAGTTACTGAACAAGAAATGAAATAGGTGAGGAAATTGCCCTTTAGAGTTATTTCTATACTCCTATTACAGGATCAGCAGCAATTAAGATTTAAAACTCAGGGTTTTTCACATTTGTGCTCTGTAAATTGCTAATGTTTCAACAGGAAAAAAAAAAGGCCCTCAGTGCAAGTGCAGGGGAGAAAGGCACAGCACTTCTTAAAACAGGAACTTCTATATTGCACCAAGTTCTGGAGCAATTATCTCACCACTGGGGCCTATGTTAGACTCTTACAGCTCCCAAAGTATTTGAAAAGGTTTATCTTCCTACAAAGAAGACAACCTTCACTGCACTACTCTAAAGAGCACTTCTCTCCATTTCCTCTGGGTTTCTCTTGGCTGCCGTCCAGTAGATCACAGATAGCTGATGTGCTGCAGTACGCCATGGAGTTTGAAGCCTTTTCTTCCAGGACCGGTGGTGTGTTCACTTTTACCATTGCATCATGTCATTACAAGGAGAACAAGCTTTGACTCACATTGCACTAGCACATATCTTAGATGGGAAAAAGAAGTTTAATGCAAAATTGTTTTTATGATCCATTCAGTACCTCAGAGATACAGCTGGTATTAGCCTCATGTAGTTATTCAATCTCTCTTTTTGTTTTCCGAATACGGGCTGTATTCATAGCCATAATATAGCATGCTAAACATCACATGGTACAGGTCTGCACTGGGGAATACACGCTTGCTCATAATTTGCTCTGGAGATCTAAGCAATCAGCATGGATACAGAGAACTACCTGTCAGATTTGCAAATGTTCTTGTAGTTTCCTTTTGGTTTACTGACTCACACAAGACAATAATGAAAAACTGCCTCCATTTATAGCCAAATTAAAATATGCTTTACACTTAGGGAGTGTGGTAACATTCAGAATTGGATTTGAGGCCAGTTTAAGCTTAATGATCAAGTTTAAAAACTGTCTCTATAGAAAATTTGAACACAGATCTAATGATATTGAAATAACAATGTGTGAAATGTTGCTCCAAAACAGCTGAAGTCTCCTGAGCTCACCCACATGACTACTCCTTCCAAGTTAATTCAAACTCCGGAGCATTTCAAGAGCCTCATCTTCCAGGCAGTGGTGATGGTGGTGGTTCAGGCATTTGCTCCTCCTGCTAGAACCAGAAGGACGGAAAGAAGATGTGCACCCTGCTCTCCCAGATCCACCTCCTCCTGATGCATGGGGTTAAGAGACTTTCAGCAGAATGTAGCAATTTTTTTTTTAATTAAGTGATAGAGAATATTTTTTTCTGTTTTACTATAGGTAAACAGCAATGCTGCCAATAAAATAGCTTTAAGGCACAACAGAATAGAAAGGGCAGGTGCATATAATGAAACAGATGAGGCAATAAATCCTCTGTTAACAGCTCTGCTGAATAGAAACTAAAGTCCCAAACAATCACAAACCAGCATAGTGTTTCTTACTGATCATGCCACACAGCAGCAGCCCACCATGCTCACATATGAACAAAAAGTCTACTTAAACTCTTTCCCTAGATTGGATTCCTGTCGTAGGATGCATCTACTGAAGCATCACCATAATTAGAAGAAAATAAACTTATCAGTTAACTCTTTTTTTTTTTTTTTTCTCGAGGCTGGGAAAGAAAGTTAATCATTGACATTTCTATTTTTAAATTCCTGGGAGGCACTTTGATACTGCAATGATAGAAACACACTAAATCTGACGAAGGTAAATGGATTTTGCAACTGAAATCTAAAATATTATTATCAGGCCCTCCAGAAGGTGTAATGTCAGTCCCAAGGGCAATACAGTGATGTGAACACATTGCTTTCATGTTATAAATCCCATATAATTTTTTCATTTCTGTCCCTGTGTCTCCCTTGCAATGTGTCCCCCTCCCAAATGCAGAGAACTGAATGGAAAAGACTGTTTACCAGGAAGATTTGTGCCTGGAAGGAATGAAATGCACTTTCTGCTTTATCTCTGGAAAAAATAGTTGAGCTTTCCTGCAACAGCGACTAACCAGGCACTACTGAATCCAGACATTAAGTCATGAACATTTCACAACATCTTCAGAAATGGGTAAATATGTGTAAGAACCAGAAACTTTTCAGGCAGATGACACTGCGCTGGTGCTTCCATCTCAATTAGGTACCATCAGTTGAATGTCCAGGAACATGTGCCCATTTTTACCTGTTAAATCATGAATTATATAAGGTAGGGACAAAATATTTTTCTCTAACTAGGAATTTGGTCTTTTTACTACATTCAGTTCCCCATATGCCTAAATTACTTCCCTGCAAAATAATTTTTAGAGTGAGGCTTTAACATCAGTCTTTAAGCATTTATCACACATCCTTGATGTCCCATCAATGCAATTAAATTTCTTAGTTTTAAAGATTTGTTTTAAAATATGTATGCAAAACAAGACATGTTCTGTGCCTTCAAAACCTAGACGGGTTGTGAAATGGAATACACCCAGCATATTTAAATTCTATAATGTCTTATAAGGATCCACTTTTATCTCAAGATAAACAATGAGATCTATTTTTGTCTTTTATCTTCCAATTCTAAAAAATTTTAGACACAGGATTTTTAAAGACAAACTTTTTATATATTTGTATAGTGTAAATTTGACAGCTACAGAAACAGAGATATAATGGGTAAAATGAACTCATCATGTACAGCAGCATAATGAAATCGTGCCTGTAAACTTTTTTTTTTAAAGCCATCTTTGAATGGAGATCATGCCTGGAAAAATCTATCGAACTGAGCTAAAGTCTCAGAAATTTATGGGGCTCTAAACAGCATAACCTTATAATGGAAATTGTTGTTTAGTCTTTACTACATATCCTATCCAGCATTGCATTTCAACATGTGTGCAAGTTTTATCTTCAAGAAAAATCAGCACAAGGAGTGCAGAATACGAGTAAACTTGATGATTCTTTAGAGTATATGGACCAAATATAGTCATCAGTACACTGTCTGCATGGTGCTTTGAAAAACTAATAATTAATTCATCCTCTTATGCGGTAGAGCATGCATGTGCTGACAGAATGCTTCTTTCATAAATCAGCTGCATGGTGAAAAACACCAAAAAGTGAATGTCTCTTTTAAATATAACAGGTTGAAAAAACCTTAATAATATTAATTAATAATAATGTTAAATTAATATTCATGTTTTCAATAGCAAATTAAGACACAAGCCCACTAAATAGATTGTATTTTGCAGTTAATGAAGTATTTTTGTAATTGCAAACATTTGTCCCACTACACTGAGCATGTCTAAAGTCAAACTCACAGGCACTTGTGATGAAAGCCTGCTGAGCTACAAGCTGGCCACAAAATATACCGACAATTTAAAAGACATTTTTTTGGTAAAGTCGTGGCTTTAACAAACATTCATCCTTAATCATAACACTGCTGACATGATAGTATATTTCATTACCTGAACAGTTGAGCTCAGCATCTATCTGTGTTATAATTCACTGGTTTGTAGTACTCAACCGAACGCATTTGAAGTACAAACTATGACAGCCCATAATGGGGTATATTTAAACTACAAACTGTGACAGGCAATAGCCTCTCTCTGGTTATCAGGGAATTATTGTACTCTTAGAAATCTTGAAACACTGGTGAGACAGATCAACACAAGTCTATAAATCTAGTGAAGACATCTGCATTAGTCTTTCCCCTTATGATAGTGAAAAGACAAGTTTCAATCTGTAGTTATCATTAATTTAACTTCTGACAACTTTCCTGTTAGGGTGCATCAACTAGTAGACAGTTGGTTATAGGTCTCCTGACTCAGGCATCAGCGAGACACAGAAGAGTGAACACACAGGAAGAAAGTAAAAATGGTGGAAACAGAAGCAAAAAAAACTCATAAAACATCTTAAAATAGCTCAAAGTGTATAAATACCTAATATAATCAAAGTCCTTCGCATAACCTTTCAATTAAAAGTTCAGAATGCCATGAACATTAAAAATGACATAAAAAGGAAAAAATAAATAGCACTGGAAAAAATAAACAGTGAATTTTGTGTATGTTTTCTCAAAAAACATTCAATGTTTTAATTTGTAAGCAGCTCTTGTTTTATTACTGGAAACTTACACATTTGAATTTATTTATTTAACCAGAAGTGCTTCAGAAAGAGATTGCAAACACTAACATTGCTCTTTCCATGTTGAGCCTCAGAGAGGAATGACTGTGCTGGGACAAGGGCTATGACCAGCCCAAGTGTTTCCTCCTCTCAAACTAAAGCATACAAGCAATGCAAATAATTAAAGTAAAATCATTTGAATTTTTAAATATCTACTTTACAGATCAAGGCCATAAGCCTAATCTATGAAAGCTAACAAAAATAAAAATGCAATAACATAAAATACTAAATCCTATAAAAAATAAATTAACATGAATAAACTGAATTATATAAAAACTCAGTTTTGCGTGATCTCCATCATGCTGATAGATCTGTATGTTGCATGGCACTTTTTTTGTTCCTTTGAAGCATCTGGTTCTCGGCCCTCACTGCAATGGAACAGTGAGCTGTTCCAGCAAGTCAATTTTTTAGTCTCTGGGAAATGAAAATACAAAAAACACTTGCAGTCCTTTGTGGCAGAAAGCATTAGGACAAAGTAATGCATGTTACAAAGCATTTTTCAAGGATGACATGCTGCTTCGTTTCGCTAGCTGCCCAGTATTTCCACTAAACTATCAAACAAGTAATAGAAAAAAAAAAGAAAATAGGAAAAGCTATACAGGTTTGATAAAACTGAGCAAAAACAATAATTGCTTTTTCCTTCTTTTGTCTTAGAATCTTGGCTGCGTGACACTAAGTGCTTTTTGTGCATATGTCTTAGTTTTTCTTTTTCTCATGCAAGGACAAGTAATTCATTCCTTTTACAAAGGCTTTCTAATGCATTCCTGTCACTGAGATTACTTTTTATGAGTCATTCAGGTTCACCTACTGCATTCTTCAGTTTAGTGCTAACCGGTGTTTTATATGCAACAACCTCCGCAATGACTACATTTCCAGTCTTAAGAATTCTTTTTCTTTTTCCTTTCATCTACTTCTCTTTCCATTCTATCCCCTTCTCCTCAGCCGGTCTCACCCCATCAAGTTTCTGTAGCCAGTAAGGGAAAGAGCATCTACTTATGTAATGCAACCACGACTTTTCACAACTATACATTTTCCAGATATGGGTGAGAAAATTATTATTAATGTCATGACAAAAATATTTTAAATACATTTAATCATTGATCTAAGATAAAATCCTATGTATTTGTGAAAAAAAAAAAAAAAAAGAAAAAGAAAAATATAGAATATTCAAAAGCAGGGGAGGGGGGACCTAAAAACGCAAACCAAATTATTTGATCTTAGGTTCACAGAATCACAGAATCATTTATGTTGGAAGGGACCTCTGGAGGTCATCTTGTCCAACCCTCCTGCTCAAGCAAGGTCACCTAAAGCACGTAGTCCAGGACCATGTCCAGCTAGGCTTTAAATATCTCCAAGGAAACTCTGCAACCTCTCTGTGGAACTTTGTCCTGGTGTTTGACAAGTCTTACTCTATGAAAGTGTTTCCTTGTCTTCAGGTGGAATGTCATGATTTAATATATGACCGTTGCCTCTTGTTCTGTCAGTGGGCACTACTCTGAAGAGCCTGGCTCCCTCACCCTCACTCTCTCCCATCAGATGTTTATCTATACACATGGATAGGATCCCTTTGAATCTCCTCTTCGCCAGGCTGAACAGTCCCAGCCTCCTCAGCCTCCCTTCACGTGAAAGATGCTCCAGTACCTTAGTAGTCTTTGTGGCTCTGTGCTGAACTCAGTCATATATTTCTTGTACTGAGGAGCTCAGGACTGGACAGAGTAGCCTATATCTACATCTATCTGGCAGGATATCTTTAGCCATCCTGTTGCTTCGGTGACTCTCCTCTTCCTGGACAACACCACTCTTACCACAGCAGGGTCTGGTGAAAGATTCTTTTCTTAGTTCTGAATGGAGTTATTTTTTCAGATATAAGAAAATGTATTTAAAAGGTAGCTGAGCAGGTTTTGCTCCTGACATCTACCTGAAGTCCCAGTTACGTTTTCAGTGTTTACAGACCTTTAATCTGTTAAGATCAAAAGCTGGCAAAACTAATCTTGTGACCTGTTGGAGACAGGCCATAAGACTTTCAGAGCTGGTATTGGTAAGAATGGTGGTGACAGGTTATATACAAAATAGCTCCAGTGCTTTCCAGTTTTTAACTCCAGTAGGCTATTATGCTGATACAGTCATTCAGGAAATCCTAATGATCTGCATAATGATAGTGCGCCTTTACTTAAGAAAAAATGTTTGTATAAATCATATAACCTTTTTTGTGAAACTATCACAGTTCTTACGGTATTCATAATTTTATAGCTTCATTCTATTTCCGTCACAGCCCTCTGTACTAAAGCATTGTTCTCCTACAGTAAACACTCTGTTAGCTAGATCTACACACAGTACTTGTCAACAGGACTTGTCAACAGCTGAGCCCATTTTTTTCCAAACTAGTCCTACTAAAATCAGAGACAGATGACACAGCTATGGAAAATAAGATATAAGCATCCACTTATACCGTACCCTGCAAATGCACATTTTGATAACTCAAGATTAAATGTGTAGGACTAATGTACACCCCCAGGTCAGCATTACTCAGATCAGTACAGCTGATTTGGTAATTATGGCTTGTTCAGAAAGCATTCAGCTGGATGTAAACATGTACTTCTACGGTGAGCCTACAACTTGTAAAATTGACTTGCACCATGTAAGTGCTTTGATTGTAGCTGATGAACTCTCCAGTTGATGCTTTTGAGTAGTTTAGGCAGAACACATATCTTCAGGGTGTGCAATGGAAAAAAAAAAAAAAAGAAGACATTTGATCACTCTTACTCATTTATTTCAATAGAATTTTCATTGGAATTAGCTTTAGCAATTGACTTCGGCTACTCAGCTACTTTTACACGAGAGTTAAATATACTGGATGCATTCTGTGTATTTGCGTCCTGTATATGCTCTACTTAGTCGGCTATTTATTTGCTTATGTCTCTGAGTATCACATACTTAACGATTGACAGGTTGAGTAGATCAGCCTTTTTTTTTGAGTCACTTCCAATATAAACCCTTAAAAATGAACAGGGCTAGTAATTTGAGAGGGATTTTGTAACAGTTACATCCCTCCTGTATAACAAATCACAGTAGAACCTCAATTACCTGAAGATCTCTTGGGATACCTGAAATCTTTGGATAATTAGGATTAATTGGGTAGAGCTGGTTGGCTGCACTGATGCTGCCATGCACATAGCCACAGGCTAAAATTCTCTGCCTCCACAGCTAAGAGACTATTCTGGCAGAAGAACAAGGACAGCTTGATTTCACGAGAGGTACGTTTGTTGCAGTGGGGGCTTGAAGCTCATTTTTTCTGGGATGCCCTGGCAGAAAGACTGCAGACCATTGGGATCAGGATATCTTGGATTGCATGGGTCTCCATGAGTAAGAACACCCAGGGGGAGATCCCTTCTGTCTTTTTCAGCTGCTCCTCTACCCAGCATGCAGTTCAGCCAAGTTAGTATGCAGCTAGAAAGACAGATCTAAGCAAAAAAGGCATCTTTTCCTATGTACCTAAACTCTTTATTTCCCTTTCTCTGTCCTAGAAACTGTATGAGCTCCCTGCCTGTACTCCAGACTTCCTCTCAGCTAGCTAGCAGAAAGTTTGCTAGCAAGCTGAAACTACTTGCAGGAGACTGGCAGCACTAATTTAAACAGGCTTTGGAAAACTGAAATTTCCGTGTTTCTGATTTTTAGATATTTTTACTTTATATTGCTCATTTACCCCCTCCCACCCCCAATAGCAGCACATGACAAACCACTTCAGAACCTGTTAAAAACATAGGGCTTAGAGTTATTAAAGAAACCGCTCAGGCAAAGGCGTTGAATTGACAAAAAGAAGCACTTAGGATACTCTCTTATTGAAATGTGGGTTTGAGGTTTTAAAAATAAACATTCCTTCCACATTCTTGTCAAGTTAGAAAAAAAAAAAGAGAAGGGAGAGAACATCAGCTGGCAGCCACAAGCACTGCTCTTAGAGCATTTCTACAGTGAGGAACCCATAGCCTAAGCACTGTAGGGCTGCTCTCACAGTGGTGCCCACAGACATTAATCTGGGGAAAACAAGAAGAACGAAAGAGGATGGAAAACATCTTGGAGCTTATTCCCTCCTTTATTATCTTCTTTCAGAGATCACTGTGGTTCAAAAGAAAGGAAAGCAGTTATCGACTCCTGAGCTGCGTCATTTGACTAAGTGGACCAAGTACAGAAACTGCTACAAAACGCTGACACATTTTTTCATACTATCTCCTTCAAATAAAGCAACAACTCTGCAGTAGTGTTAATATTTTGACTTATTAAAATTTTGCTTTCATTATTGTCTCTTATTATGGGTTTGCGGGTACATCAAAAAAGGCAGGACTCCAGCTTTGGACTGAAAGCTTATGAGGCATTGAATGATCAAAATTCCTTGTTCCCCAACAAGCCCATTTCAGATACTGGAACTTACCAGACATATCAATAAAGATATCAGTGCTTACCCTGAGCTTTGCTAAACATGAAAAAAGTCACTAAATATACCACAGTGCTAGCACCTCTGCTCATGACAGTAATACGCTTTTCCAACAAAAAGGGGCACAGATATTGAATCCACAAAAAAGGAGCATTTACTCATTAAAGTGTATGTTGGTGTTCTGCTATAACCTTTAAATTGCATGCTTGTCAGGCTGGAAGGAAA
>Ga0181612_144741_pt1 | contig 10125 bp, 6 predicted proteins | sample HoacroProtozoa21_FD_119630 | JGI IMG/M metagenome (GOLD analysis project Ga0181612, IMG submission 119630) | Hoatzin crop microbial communities from Cojedes, Venezuel. Combined Assembly of Gp0051906, Gp0051904, Gp0051908
AAAACCTATTCAAATGGTTTCATTGCAGACTTGGAAAAAAGTAAGTATTTCCAACTTCATAAAAATGAAGCGACAAGAGCAGACTTATATTGTTTTGCTATCGCTTGTGCTATAGTAGAAGGAAAAGAACCTACACCTATCCAGAATGTAGGTCCAGTGACCTCTTTTGTTAGAACTGAGTTTCTAACTAACTATGAACCTTTATTCTCTTGCCTCTTCTTTGAGGAATATTTAAAAGACAAGCCGGATAAAATTGATGAAATTTGTAATCGGGATAATGTTTATGACCTAATGGAAAAGTACGCTAATACTGGTTTTGGTATTATAAAAAAATGGACGGAAGAAATCGAAGAAGAAACGTTATTCTATAAACTTGTCGGATACATGGATAAAGTCTATGATGAAGTTAAAGAAGAGGTAAACCAACTCATTTAATTATATAATTTCTCGCCGTTACAATAATACAAGCCATTTGCTGCAACTCGGCAAATGGCTTGTCTTTTCAATATATATTGCGAAATGCTTATTTCAATCCTGCCTTCAGTCCTTTCACGACAGCCGCATTGAATCCGCAATTGTCCAATTCGTTGAGACCCTTGATGGCGTATCCTCCAGGTGTTGTCACCTTGTCGATAGCATCCTCAGGGTGCATTCCAGTTTCATCGAGAAGTTTGACAGCACCAATCATAGTTTGGCATACAATCTTGAGGGCTTCCGAAGGATAGAATCCCATTTCCACGCCACCCTCTTGCATAGCACGCACATAACGCATGACGTATGCTATGCCGCAAGACGATATGACCATTCCTGGTGCGATCAGTCTTTCGTCACACAGCATCGCATCGCCCACCTCCTTGAACAATGCCAATACCTGCTGACGCTGTTCGTCGCTGACGCCATCGGCAGCAGAAATGAAAGTCATGCCTTCGCCGTATTCAGCCGCAATGTTAGGAATGGCATAGAAGATAGGTGGAATCTTGCCTGTGGATTTGAAAAACAAACTGGACAGCTGGTCGAGGCCCACGCCTGCAGCAATAGACACCACAATCTGCTTAGAATAGTCGAGGCAATTGCGCAGTCCTGGCACCACCTTCTCCACCATCCATGGTTTGACAGCAATTATAACCACATCAGAATCCTTCACCGCCGAATTGTTGTCGGCAGTGACGTTCATCTCAGGGAACTGTTCCTTTAGTTTTTTCTGCACCACTGGATTCGGGTCAGACACCGTTATTGAAGCCGCTCCGATGGCTTTGCTCTTTGCCATGCCACGCGCGAGAGCACCTCCCATGTTTCCTGCGCCAATAATCGTAACTTTCATCTTTTTACCTTTTTAAGTTATCAGACAAAATGCATAAATTTGCATCCTTAAAATATAATTAAGTGCACATCCAACTGCACCGCTGCAAAGTTACAACATTGATATTATCAAACCAACAGAAAACAGATATATTTCCTGTTTTGGAAAAACAAAATGCATTAAAATACAATTATCCGTATCTTAATGCATGATTTTTCCATACAGAATTACTCTATTGCTATTCAGTTCTTGCAAAGCGCAATTCAGTGCGTTTGATGTTGTTTCACTCCATGCGAATGGTTGCCTTGCATGAAGTTGTGTATCTGCATATTGCCTTTGCTGTTTGTTGCATCAGCTATCCGCCGAGAACCACAGGAATGCCGTAAGAATTGAAGATTTCTACTGCCCTGTTCAATGTTTCCTCAGAAGGTTCAGCCATGTCATAATTGTCGGGATTATACACCGACCACAAACGGCGATGCTTGTCCTTTCCGGTATTGTGATACGACATAAGATTGACATGCACTAATCCGTTAGGCTTATCCAACGAAGAAAGGAAACGAGCGGTAGCCTCAATATTGCCTTCATCGGCATTCACGCCTTCAATGACTGGTATGCGGATATAAAAAGGCGTCTGCAACTGCGCCACAAGACGTATGTTCTCCAGGATTCGTTCATTGTTCACACCGCAATAACGTTTGTGGAGCGATGAATCCATAAGTTTCAAGTCAACCAGCAGCAGTTCGCTCTTCTTGCATACCTTCTCCACTATTTCACGGCTGGAGAAGAGCGTAGTGTCAACAGTGCGATGGAAGCCGCGTTTTCCGAGTTCGTCTAAGACAGCCAACGTCGCATCAGGATGCATCAACGGTTCTCCTCCGCACAATGTGACGCCTCCGCCGCTATCGGTCATGATGTCGCGTTCTTTCTCCACCTCAGCCATCAGTTCATCCATAGTGTAATGGCGTCCCACCATTTCCATGGCTTTGGTAGGACAGGCATCGGCGCATTTGCCGCATCTCACGCACTCCGCACCCGTTGGCCGAATGCCTTCAGGCGTCAACTTTATGGCCCCGTTCTTGCAAGCCGCCACACAAAGTCCGCAACCAATGCAGCGTCCCTTGCGATAGATTTTCTCGGTGCGCTCATCCCAACTCTCGGGATTATGACACCAAACACATCTCAGGGGACAGCCTTTCAGAAAAATGGTGGTCCGGATACCCGGACCATCATTTATGGCATATCGTTTTATATCGAAAATATAAACGTCAATCATTTCGCAAACTAGATGTCGTCGTTTTCAGTACGTGCGATAATCTCATTCTGCAACTGCTCAGTCATGTCGTTGAAATAGTCGCTATAGCCAGCCACCCTGACAAGGAGGTCCTTGTACTGATCGGGGTGTTTCTGCGCATCGAGCAGTGTCTCAGTGTCAACGATGTTGAACTGGATGTGATGACCACCGAACTTGAAGTAAGTACGTATCAGGCTTGAGAATTTCTTTATGTCCTCATCACGGCGCAGCAAATTAGGCACGAAGCGCACATTGAGCAGAGTGCCGCCGCTCTTGGTCTGGTCGAGCTTGCCCAACGACTTGATGACAGCCGATGGTCCCTTGGTGTCGGCTCCATGAGCAGGCGAAGTGCCGTCGCTGATGGCGAAATGCGCCAATCGTCCGTTTGGTGTCGCGCCGCAAACCGAACCGAAGTAATTATGGCAAGTTGTGCTCAGCATGTTGAGGTGAGTTTCTCCTCCACGTGTGTTAGGCCTTCCTTCGATAGCCTCCACAAGGTCGTCGTACACCTTAACCGCGATGCTGTCGGCATACTCGTCATCGTTGCCGAAGAACGGAGTATGATTGCGAATATACTGCCTCATTATCTCATTGTTCTCGAAATTGCTTGCGCAAGCCTCAAGCACTTGGTCCATGGTGTATCGCTTGTCCTCAAACACATGTTTCTTCAATGCGGCGAGGCTGTCGGTGATAGTTCCGAGACCCGTGCACTGGATATACGTGGTGTTGTAGCGCGCTCCGCCGCTGTAATAGTCCTTGCCCTTCTCGATGCAATCGTCGATAAACAGGCTGAGGAATGTGGCAGGAGCATAGAGAGAGAACATGCGTTCGATATAATTGTTGACCGAAAGCTTCAGATTGACGAAATAGACCATCTGCTTATGCCATGCGTCGTAGAGCTGTTCGTAAGTCTCAAACTTGCGCGGGTCACCGGTTTCAAGTCCAAGACGTTTGCCTGTCAACGGGTCAACGCCATTGTTGAGCGTTATCTCCAATATCTTAGGAGTGTTGAGATAGCCAGTGAGAAGATAAGCCTCCTTGCCAAAAGCGCCCACCTCAATGCATCCTGAGCATCCGCCCTCACGCGCATCCTCCAGCGACTTGCCAGCACGAGTGAGTTCACGGATATAAGTGTCAGGATTGAAGATTGACGGATAGCCATGTCCCTGTCGTATCACCTTGATGCCTTCTGTCAGGAACTCATCCGGAGTGTTCTCAGCGATGTGAATGCTCAATCCTGGCTGCAGTTCATGCAGTTCCTCTTGCACTTCCAGAATGATATACGAAACGTCATTGGCTGCGCTGTTGCCGTCTTTGTCCACACCGCCGATATTGATGTTCGTGAAGTCGTTGTAAGTGCCCGATTCGAGAGCAGTGACTCCCACCTTAGGAGGCGCGGGCTGGTTGTTGAACTTAATCCAGAGGCAGCATATCAGTTCCTTTGCCTTATCGCGTGTCAATGTGCCATCTTCTATTCCTTTCTTGTAGAACGGATAAAGATGCTGGTCGATATGTCCGGGGTTCATGCTGTCCCATCCGTTGAGTTCGGTGACAGTGCCGAGATGAACGAACCAATACATCTGAATGGCTTCCCATAGGTCGCGCGGCGCATGAGCCGGTACCCAATGGCACACGTCAGCGATTTTCTCCAGTTCGGCTTTGCGTTGAGGATTGGTTTCCTCGGCAGCCATCTTCTCTGCCAGTTCGGCATGCCTTTCGGCAAACAGGATAGCGGCATCACACGATATCGCCATAGCTTCAAGTTCCTGCTGCTTGTCGGTTGCCTCTGGGTCGTAGATATAGTCGAGCGCCGCAATGCGTTTCTCTATTCGTGCCTTCACGTCGAGAAGACCCTCGTGATACATCTTGCCGTCCATGGCAGTATGCCCTGCTGCACGCTGTTCCATGAATTCGGTGAACACGCCGGCATGGTAAGCCTCTTCCCACTCTTTCGAGACATGATTGAAGATACGCTCGCGCTGTGTCTTTCCCTTCCAATAAGGTATCACCTCTTTCTCGTAAGTGTCGATATCCTCCTGGCTGATGTGATAAGACTGCAGTTCACGTGTGTCGAGAGTGTGCAAGTCTTCCACTGAATGGCACGTCAGTTCGGGGAATGTAGGCACAGCCTTAGGCTTTGGTCCGCGTTCGCCCACTATGAGTTCATCATCACCGATATAGAGTGTCTTCTTCTTGCAAATCTCATAAAAATTCCTTGCTCGCAACACAGGCGTTGGCATCGTTCCGTAGTTTTCCTTATAGAATTGTGTCTCTATAAGGGCGCGTTCGATGCTCAGTGTTGTTGGCGTGTCGAAATTCTGTTGGCGGAGCCTGCGAATCCTTTCGTTCATTCCGCCTTCATTTTCAGGGTGTTTGATTTGAAAATTCATAATTCGTTTTTACGTCATTATTCCGCGACCATCCATTTGCAGGGATGGCCGCCTTCAATTTCTCATTTATTTTATTTCCTTTCCTTCCTTGGCGGCATACACTTCTTCGATGGTCATCGGTTTCTTGAGTTTACCCAATCGTCTGACGCCGTCGTGTGTAATCACGTAGTCGAGCTCGTTGCGCAGTCCTGTGAAGTCGCGCCATTCACGCAATTTATCGTAATTGATGAAATCGGCGAACTGATGCTCAGCTTCCCATTTGTCCATGAGTTCAGGTATGAAATAGATGCCAGGCTCAACAGTGAACACAAATCCTGGTTCGAGAGGCCTTGCCAATCTCAATGACTTGAATCCGAACTGCGTGCTCTTCACCTCGCCTTCATTATATCCCACATATTCTTCGCCCAGATTCTCCATGTTGTGGACATCGAGTCCCATCATGTGTCCCAGTCCGCATTGGAAGAACATGGCGTAAGCGCCTATGTGAGCAGCCTCCACTGGGTCGCCCTTCATCAGTCCGAGGTTTTTCATGCCCTCGCATATCTTCGTGGCAGCCGCCAAATGCGCCTCACGGAACGGAAGTCCTGGCCTCAGCAGATCTACTGCAGCCTTAAAGCTTTCGAGGTGGATGTTGTAGATGATTTCCTGGCGTTCGGTGAATTTCTCTCCCACAGGCATTGACGAGGAGAGGTCGCCGGCATAATGCATTGATGTCTCAGCACCAGCATCGAGCAAGAAGATGTCGCCTTCCTTCAGTTCATGAATGAATCCGTGATTGTGGAGCACCTGTCCTTGCACAGTGGCTATAGTGGGGAAAGCCAGGGTGTTACCGTCACGGCATGCCACTTCCTCAACGGCAGCAGCCACCTCAGCCTCATGTATTCCTGGGCGCACCTTGCGATACGCAGCCAGATGCATTCTAGTGCTTATATCCACTGATTCCTCAATAATGGCTATTTCCTCTTCATCCTTATAGATGCGCTGCGACACAATGGCTTGCACGAAACGGTGAGAAACCTGTATGTTCTGTTCCTTAGGATTGATTCCGAGCAATTCCCACAGCCACACCTGATGGTCGCCTCTGTAAGGCGGCAAGAAATGTATGGGCTGTCCCTTGCGCCTTGCGTTGTCGAGGTATTTCTTCAATTCAGCCATTGGCCTTGTGTCACTGATTCCCACCACCTCGCATTTCTCGTGCAGAGTGGGCTGATAGCCAGTCCATACAATGTCGTCGATGGTGAGTTCATCACCAAACACAATTTCCTTGTCCTCATCAACATCAATCACAGCAGCCAAAGCCGCGTAGTCGAGACCGAAGAAATAGAGGAACGAACTGTCTTGACGGAACCGGTAGGTGTTGTCTGCATAGTTCATGCCCACCTCATAGTTGCCCAAGAAAAGCATTACGCCGCTGCCTACATCAGTCTTCAGCCTATTGCGGCGACGTATATAGCTTTCCTTACTTATTTTCATATTTGCCATATAGATTCACTTTTTTGTGTTTGCTTATCTGTAGATTTGTTTTCGGGAAATATTCCGAAAGCAGTTGGTAGAGGTCGGGGTCGTATTCCTGGAGTTCCTCGCGTGTGTTGCACCAATTGTGCTTGCCGTCGGTGTAAGGCATCTCGGCATTCACGTTGAACCAGTCTTGCACTCCCTCTGCAAAATATTCTTCCTTGTCGGTTTCGCGATAAGTGTTGGCGAGTATTCCGCTGTTCTTGGCTTTTTCGTATAATTTCTGCAGCCTTGTGTTGAATGCTGTGTCAACCTGTATTATACCGATGCAATGTATGGCATGAGCGAACTCATGAATCAGGATATCCTCGGCATGGTACTTGTCAATCTGATAAGCCAGCACATTCTCCTCGGCGCAACTTGTCAATGGTTCCTCGATGGTGCCTCCCAGTCCTCTTGCCCTCAAGTCCCAGTTGAGCGCGGTGTCGTTGATGAGGTAGTGATGTTCAGGCAGGTCGGTAGTGCCTTCATATCTGCCCATTATGGCCACTCTGGCGTTAGCCTTTTTCATTGCCTCCAGAATGGCAGGGTCGAGCATGCTTGTCATGGCATACAGAGTGCGGTGGGCAGCCACGAAAGCAGAATCGGGAACACGCTTGGATGAAATAAGAGGCAGTCCGTTGACATCAACATACTTAGTGTAGTACTTGTCGATGTTCAAAGAATCGGGCGGTGTTGTGACGACACACTCCGGCACCACGAGTTCTTCCTCCTCAACCTCAGCCTTTTGAGGTGTCTGTTTGCACGACGCCACAAGCATCATCAAAGCCGACAGGCAAAAAACGGAGTATTTTCCCATAGTTGTCTTTTTTATTTGAAAAAAAGTCCCTGCCCTTCCCTGCCGTCAGCAATAGCGCGGCAGTATGGGCAGAGACCTCGTTTGGTGTTATTTATTTCATGTAAGTGTAACGATAGTCAGTAGGAGAAACGAGAGTTTCCTTGATTACGCGAGGGATGACCCAACGGATGAGGTTGAACTCGCCGCCTGCCTTGTCGTTTGTGCCAGAAGCGCGCGCGCCGCCAAATGGCTGAAGACCTACAACGGCTCCTGTCGGTTTGTCATTGATGTAGAAGTTGCCTGCAGCATAGCACAGAGCGTCGGTGATTTTCTCAACAGCCATGCGGTCGTTGCCGAATACAGCGCCTGTCAGTCCGTAAGGAGAAGTCTCATCGCAAAGCTTAACAGTTTCTTCCACCTTGTCGTCATCGTAAGGATAAACGGTGATGACAGGACCGAAGATTTCCTCTTCCATTGACTTGAAGTGCGGGTCGGTTGTTTCGATTACTGTAGGTTCAACGAAATATCCCACGCTCTTGTCACACTTGCCGCCGATAACGACAGTAGCGTCTTTTGATTTCTGAGCATAGTCGATATACGATGATATCTTGTCGAATGAAGTCTCGTCGATTACAGCGTTAATATAATTGGATGCGTCTTTCACATCGCCCATCTTTACTTCAGCAGCCATGCGCTTCATGTCTTCAAGCACTGCTGGCCAGAGGCTCTTTGGAATATACATTCTCGATGCAGCCGAGCACTTCTGTCCTTGGAACTCAAACGCTCCGCAGAAAGCGGCAGTAGCCACAGCTTTGACATCAGCAGAAGGATGAACGAAGATGAAGTCCTTGCCGCCAGTCTCGCCCACGAGGCGCGGATATGAGATGTATTTCTCCAAGTTCTTTCCTGCCTGGTTCCAGAGAGAGTTGAATGTAGCTGTTGAACCAGTGAAGTGTATTCCGGCGAAATAATGTGAAGATGTTGCCACCTCACCAATCAATGCGCCGCTTCCTGGCAAGAAGTTAACAACTCCGTCAGGCAGTCCTGCCTCTTTGTAGAGCTGCATCAGGTAGTAGTTGCTCAACAAGGCAGTTGTGGAAGGTTTCCACAGAGCCACGTTGCCCATCAGCACAGGAGTCATGCAGAGGTTGGATGCGATGGAAGTGAAGTTGAACGGAGTGACAGCGAGCACGAATCCTTCCAGCGGACGGAACTCGGTGTGGTTGATCTGTCCTGCTCCGTCCTTAGGCTGCATGCTGTAGAGCTTTGAAGCATAATGCACATTGTAGCGGAAGAAGTCGATTGTCTCGCAAGCTGAGTCGATTTCAGCCTGGAAGATGTTCTTGCTTTGTCCGAGCATACAAGCTGCATTCATGATTGGACGATACTTGGTGGCGAGAAGCTCAGCCATTTTCATTACTATCGCTGCGCGAGTGGTCCATGGAGTGGCAGCCCATGTCTTGCGAGCCTCCATAGCGGCTTCGATAGCCATTTCCACTTCTTTCTTTCCCACCTTATGGTAAGTGGCGAGCACATGCTTGTGGTCGTGAGGGCAAGTGACCTTTCCCACTTCGCCAGTACGTATTTCCTTGCCGCCGATGATGATAGGAATGTCAACCACCATATTGCTCTGGCGTTCCAACTCCTTGTCAAGTGCCACACGCTCCGGCGAACCCGGCATATAACTCTTCACCGGTTCATTGCATGGAACCGGAAATTTAATCACTGAATTGTTCATATATCAACTGTTGTTTTTGGTTGTTTGTTAAATTTTCCACTGATTCCACAAAGTTAAGCATTTTTGTCTGCATACACAGAGATTTCGTATATTAATTTTTATTAATTAGAACAGCAAAAACAAACTTGACACGGAGATTTAGATTAATAAGAAAGCTTTTTGCCACAAATTTGCGAAAAAAAACGTAACTTTGTAACGTGGGTATTTGTCCACGTTAAGCCCGAAAGACAATGAACGACAACTACAACGACGAGGAAAAGAACATGACAGGGCAAACTGAAGAAAGCAGTATGCCAATAAATGAAGACGACATTGACGTCAACGAAGCCAACGACCAGCAGCAAGAAGATGACATCGAAGCTGAGGACGAGGGAGACAACGACGGCGACAACGGGGAATATGTTCCCCCGAGAGCGCCAGGCATGCCTCCTGCATCAGACTACGACCCCAAGAGCGCCAAGGACAGCATAACGCATCACCTCAGCGGAATGTATCAGAACTGGTTCCTCGACTATGCCAGTTACGTCATATTGGAAAGGGCTGTTCCGCATATCATCGACGGTTTCAAGCCAGTGCAGAGACGCATTCTCCATTCGATGAAAAGGATGGACGACGGACGATACAACAAAGTGGCTAACATCGTGGGTCACACCATGCAGTTTCATCCCCACGGCGACGCTTCAATCTACGAGGCTCTTGTGCAGATGGGCCAGAAAAACCTGCTCATCGACTGCCAAGGCAACTGGGGCAACATACTAACTGGCGACGAAGCGGCAGCATCAAGGTATATAGAAGCTCGATTGTCGAAGTTCGCTCTCGACACCGTGTTCAACCCCAAGACGACAGAATGGAAACTGTCGTATGACGGCCGCAACAAAGAGCCAATCAACCTTCCGGTGAAGTTTCCGCTTCTGCTTGCACAAGGAATAGAAGGCATAGCAGTGGGACTGTCGTCGAAGATACTGCCGCACAACTTCAACGAGATATGCGACGCCGCGATATCCTACCTTCACAACGAGCCGTTCCAGCTCTACCCCGACTTCCTCACCGGAGGTTCGGTGGATGTGTCGAAATACAACGACGGCCAGCGAGGCGGCAGCATCAAGGTGA
>Ga0181612_108939_pt1 | contig 10124 bp, 6 predicted proteins | sample HoacroProtozoa21_FD_119630 | JGI IMG/M metagenome (GOLD analysis project Ga0181612, IMG submission 119630) | Hoatzin crop microbial communities from Cojedes, Venezuel. Combined Assembly of Gp0051906, Gp0051904, Gp0051908
GAAAAGTTATGTTGCAACTATGTAGTACTTATCTGACAAAGACTAGACATACAGAGCTGGTTTCTTTCCTCAGAGCTGTACAGACTTCTTGTTAGTTCTCATATGACTAACAGCACACTAGGATCGCAGGTCAAAACAGACCTGTGATGTGGGGAGACTGACAACCCCAAAGAATTGTTTGATTGTGATAATGCAAAGGGCAAAGCACAGCCTGCTACGTCTACTAATAGAGTGAAGCCACAATTGAAATCTCAGATTTATGTACTTTTAAAGTGTTCTAGAAATTGCTAATACATTCTGGTGGAATCAATAAGGAGCAAATTATTCTTCATACAATTAGAAAACTCAATGTGTTAGTATCAAAGCCTCAAACCTGGGAGTAATTAATTTAGACATCTAACATATTTACATGGCAAAACATACTTTTTAACCTTATCAGGACAACGCACATGTGCTTATGTGGTATGAATCTTGGATTAATCAGAAAAACAGAAAATTTTCTTATGCCCAAAAACAGTACCTAGGAACTGCAACGGGCAAGATTAACATTCATATATTCTGTACATCAATATTAATGATTCATATTTTAATACCTAGCAGTGTCTTAGCAAGTTTCTATGCAACTGTATTAGCTCAGCACAATGCTGTATGAGACAGGACTCTTCCCGTCAATACTTTCATTGTACTGCTGCACTAGACAGATACAGGAGTAAGCCGCCTATACAGTATAGAGTCACATCAAGCTAATATTTTGATAGTAAGTTATTCAAGCATTATGCAAATATGACTCATTGTGTTGAAAACAAATGGTAACACAGTAAATGATTCACTGGAATAGAACCACCCACTGTAATAAAATTAGCGTAGGGATTGCTCCTTGAAGCGTTGTTGGAAGAAGTCTGGAGGAGGTGTGGCTTTATTATTGTGAAACAGGAGACTGGCTGTTCCCATTACAGTTTTCACTGTTAGAAACTACCCCTGTCTGAAGAGCACACACCGGCTGGGCATTCGTTCTAGTTAAACCACTTTAGGAGGTCCAGTCCATTTCTGCCATCACACTTTCTCATGTTCCAGGAACATCTGCCAATTTTCAACAACGGGAAAGATTTGCTAGGTATCTAGGCTCGGATAAGCACTGAGAGATGGTGAAGAACCACTGACTGCCATAAATTGTTCTCTGCTAAGACATTGATGCAGATAAAGTGATTTTGGACGTAGTACCAGATCCTACCTACAATCATTTAAAATTTGCTGAAACAACAGAATGAATCTAGATGTAATGACTATAGCTTGTAAACTACTGCAACACTTTATGAAATTGTGTACATATAAGAATTATTATGCAAGCTAATGGAGTAATTAAAGATGTTCTTTCTTTTTCCTGTTACACTAGTAGTTTTTGTACTGTGCGTGTAAATGACTAAGTGTACATTCTCGCTTTCACAAGTTAGTTTTACAAAAGCAGAGATCTAGGCTTCTTTAAAAAATACTTCTCTTTCTTATCCTCCCATTTTTTAAGGTACCTAAAGATGCAGCTAAGCACTTGATTCCTTATAACAAAAAGTACTGAGCTCTACCCGACCACCTCTACTAATGCTGCATGCGTAAAACAAGTATAAATATATAAAAAGACTCCTACAGTCTTCCCACGGCAGACTAGCTTTTTCTGTAGCTGCGGAGGAAGCAGAAGGATCTGCTTCACAGGAAACAGAGCCAGAAAACATGCTTTGGTCACACTAGATTTTCCATGACAATGCCACCAGCAGGTCTCAATAGCAGATATGTTATCTTTTTCCTTTAAATTTCTAGTTCCTCATCCTTCACTCTGTCATCTCCCTTTGTTGCTCCGTTACCTTGCTTGAATACTTGGAGTCCAAACCTGTAATGGGCCTAACCTGTTTGGGCCTAAGAAATCTTCTTCTTTTATTTGTACTATTACTTTGAAGATATTTTATAAGCTATCATCATATCAACCCCCATACCCACCACATCCCACCTGCCATGAGACTTCTCTTTTCTAGGCTATAAAGATTTATATTCTCTCATCTTATGGTATTCTTCAAGAACAGTAGAATCTTCATTGTCCTGTACATTTTTCATGTGGGTCATATAAGCACAGACAAGCATGAGGATTTTTGCCAAATGTTTAATCCAGTCAACACTTAGGTGGGAGGCATATAGAAATTAGCACAGATACTCTGCATCTCTGCCTACTTCAGTAGTACAGGGAACCATGCCAACTGTTCCCTGGGTGCTATGCAATACAACACTTTGCCAGACAAAAAGGGTGTTCTTAAAAGAGTTTGCTGAGACACACAGACTGATAGAGTTAGATTAAAAAAAAAAAATCTACCGGAGAAGCAGCTTTTAGTAGTTATTTTAGCTGATCTTATAGTCACTTACAGACTTTACATTTTTAGCTTATTCCATTAAGCAAACTGATTTAAAGTATATTTACAAAAGGCTTTTTGGTATGGTACATATGCCTGCACAAGAATTCTCTTCAGCACTACATCCATTGGTGGACGTAGTTTTTCATAGTGATGTGATCAAAATCTCAGACCTTCAAATCCACAGGACAAACTTTGACTGAGCTTATACTTATGTCCCTTCACAATTCTAAGGAACTTTTCTAGAAGTATTGCCTTTCGCACTACTGGGATATTTCAGCAAGCATAGGCTTTGTTTTTCCACTGCTTTTGCTACAAATAACTCCACGTTTCCACCTCCATTAACTGATGCCCATCTCTATACTACTTTCTAAGGCATCTGTGCAGAACTTCTCAAATTATCATCCAGTAAGGCAGAAGAGAGAAACATGATGAAACTCTGTATGTTTGTAATCATATACACCAAAAAGGACAGTGGGTGAACATTTTCCCCTGATACCCTGACACAACACAAGAACTTTTTTAGAATAACATTCAGCTTGGCTTCCATCCCAAGAGGCAGTGCATCTGTTTCCTTCCAGTGACTTTGGCTCTAATTTCCCAAAGCTGAACAGCAACAGCAAGGCTTCCAGGCAAAATTTGAACAGCTGATACTGGAGTGTCTCATTACTTTTGTGGAATTTGACTGCCTTCAATTTTATCCTGTGGACAGAGCTTAATGAATAAAAGGAGACTTACTAGAGCAGATACAGTTATCTTTCATTATCTTGTTACTACGAAAGTACTATTTTGTAAATTATTTCCTCATATTTATTAATACAAACTCCTATTAATAGTTCTGAGAACAGCACTGACCTTTATTCTTCTTATCTGTTAAAAATGTTCTTCAAACAATGCCTCCATGCCGTAACAGCTGTATGTAATTACTGCATATAACACATTTGACTGGCACCAGAACCCCCAAGTCCAGTCCTCTTTTCTTCTGCCTCATAGACTTTGTTACACTGCCCAACTTACTGATTTGTGCACGGGGATTTGAGTTATTCCTTCTTTTAATGCCAAAACACACCTTCCTAGGTTTGGGGTCTTCTGTCACCCAGCACTGAGGCTGGAGCCAGCTCAGAACTGCTGCTGCCAAATAAGATGACACAGCTCCAGACTCAGTGTCAGGATGTAGAAAGCCAATTTATTCCCTCCGGTGTTTTCCTGAACCTCCTGTAAGTACATTCTGAAGACAGCTTGGTGGTGTTAGTAGTATTCTAAAATTGCTAAAAGCAGGCTAAGTCTGTATAATCGTACGCTATTCACCAGCTCCCGTCAAAGTAATTCTGCTTTTTCTACGTGACGGTCCAGCAGACCATGGAAACCTGCTGCACAGACTATTTATTTTAGTCCAAAGCTAGGCCCTCGAGCTATGATCAAGCCCATTCAAGCAGCGATCACAATAAGTAGTGGTTTACTGTCTCATACAGTAATAGGGCCTCTCTTTCAGGAGGAATTTGTGAGCTGTGTCAGCAAATGCAGCTCAGTAAGGCCCTCTGCCTTCATCTGCACTCTGCCAAAATCCCAGTGCAAGACACAGCATCCACAAGGAGCTGGTGTTCAAAGCAGCATGAAACAGAAGTAAATACAGCTATTTAGTTTACTTTATCTGCTTAGTGAGGTAAAACAAAGAGGCACTCACAAAAATAAAGCAAAAGCAGTCAAAGGAAAAGAAGTTGCAAATAAAGCACAGCTGTTTTAGTGCTGATCAGCAGGGTCTGATGCAGCTCACCGTGGAGTAGGGTCATGATGGTGGTGTCACATGCTCTGTGTGTGGGGCAGCACACCAGCCGTTGCCCAAGGAGAAAATTCAGTCATGCTGTGCCTTCTGCTTCCTTCCCTGCCAAGCGCGAGTGTCACACGGCATGCCGCTGCTCTTGCTAGCACCAGGTAGCTGCCAGCAAGGCTGTGGAAGGAAGCCAATGTTTGTGCGTGTTCATGTAGCTCCCCCATGTCCCCCACCACGTCAGATCAGGAGCAGCTTCCTTCAGCTGCTCTTTTCCTCTGGGCAGCATGGGTGTTTATGCCAGGATGGGGAGGGAGAAGCTCATTGTGTGCACAAACACGCACTGGCTGCAGCATGGTCCTGTACAAGAACCTGAGCTCACACCACAGATCGGCAGGTAAGTAAGTATGCCAGCAAAGGGTTATGTGAAATGTTTCTCTTGTCTGACACTCGTTTCTTACAAATAGCTTTTTCACAGAGCCACAGAAGTTAAGAAACACATCTTAGAAATCAGTGTAAATAAAGATACCAAGAAGCCAAATTCACCTCTTTCCATTTGAACAACAAAAGCATTCTTAGCCTACATACATCATACACTATTGAACCTACTGCTTTGTGGGAAAGATAAGACTCCAGGGGCTAAATTTTGTTGTCAGGAACAGGTATATTGTGCTGTTTCAGAGGTTGTGTTCAGACAGACCTACAAGGCTGGCACATAAAACACAGGATTTCTAGGAGACCTGCGTTGCTCTGGAGTGGGTGCTAGAAGACAGACAGGATAATTTAAGGCTTCTCAAATTACTATAAATCTCTATATTTGTGCAACTGGATTCTGCCTTAGAGTACTTTGTCAGATTACTGCAGAGGTAATTGTCACATTATTAGGAACAAAACCCAAACATTGCACTCCAGTTTGCTATTCCTCACATTAAAATTTCACACAGATACACATTCGTGTAAATGTGTTTATGTACCTATAAACATATGCATGTATATATGTTTTAACAATCTGAAAATGACCACAGAAGATTCTGCCTTAGTAACTGGAGCAGAATGGCTTTATTGGTCATTGATTCTTACCATTTGCCAAGTGACTTATCTTGTTGAAGGAAAAATCTAAGCAGACCTCCAACCCTGAATGGAAAGTTGGAAGAAGTTTTATTCTCTTTTCCAGAGTGTATGAGAAGGAGTCAATGAGAATTAATGATTTCCAGAAACCAGAGAAAACCATGAAAGATTTTTGATTCTCTCCTTCCCCTCCATGGAAAAACAGAGTCTGCAGGTAAAGCAGGGACAAATCAACATAGCAAAATAGAAACAGAGACAAATCAACACAGCAAGTACAGTGTATAAGAATACTGATTTTCTACTGTACATACAGGACACGTGCATTTTCTGTTACTATTACATCATAAGCAAAGAAAAATGAAGGCAGCTTCATTGTTTTAATTATTTTAGGTAGTTTTTATTATACAGGACATCTTTAAAAAGAATTGAGCCTCCCAGTCCTCTCTACAGAGACTATTTCTTTACAGCGGTACTTTATAATGGGTACTGGTAGCTGTAAACACAGTAGACTCATCTCTTACATCCAAATAAATGTGGACACGGATGGTAAGTGAGCATTTCTGTATGCAGATAACTTTAGACCCTTAGGAAAACATTTCCCAGTTTCCAGTGGAACTCTATTCACTATTTTGTTCTTCCCCCTGCCAAAGCTCTAGTGGCAAAGAGCAATAGTTATCAGAATGACAATCATCTCACCTGTGGGATACCTGTTACTAGGTCCAGAGACCACTGAAACAGGGTAGAATCATCAGAAAGAATAAGTAACACAAAGCAAAACATTATTTATAGCGAAAATCTTAGCTTTCAGCAAAATGGCTTTGTACTTCAAGACAGTGAGAGAAAGAAGTCCCACTGATGTCAGATGAAAGTCGCATACGTATCACTGAAAAACTGTTTTCAGTAGTTATTAGGGCAGTATTGCATGTCTAAATAATCCAGACAATTTTAATAAAGAAAGCTGGCAATGAGGAATCAAACCTGCCTTGATCTGCTTTGTCACAGTGAATCTCTATACCTAACCTGAAGGGTAATCTGATGGCATTAACCTTCCATAATAGCTCACTAACATCAGTTTATTAATCTAAATGAGTGACAACAGGTAGCATAATTTTTCTGTGGTGTATTTTAACCTCAGAAAACCTTTATGCATCACTCAGACGAATTTACTTGGATATACGTATATTTTTGAATAGAATATCAAGGGGCCACATATTGCCCAAATGTGTTAAATAATATTTCCCTAAAGCCGAGTAAAATCTTTAAAGTGCCTTCCAAACCAAACCATTCTATGATTCTATGATTCTATGAAAATATAAAAATTACCTTGTGCTCTTTTCCATAATTATATGACCTGAAATCCACATAATATATATAGATAGCAAATATGCTTTAAGAAAATCAAAACATTGACGCACCAAATATCATTGGTATGATACAGTAAATGGTGTTTCATGATGGGACAGATGAATATTAAGCTAAAATATGTAAAAGTCTCATATGGAAAAAAATGAAGAAATGGCACGAAACAGCAAAAGTCTCTCTTCTTTACAGGTAAATATTTTTTCTTCTTTCAGGGGATCAGATGTGTCATATTTTGAAATGGCTGACTGTCATGCAAAATTTGATGACGCTTTCGGCAGTACAGCAAATGCTTAGACAATTCTTCATAACTAAAACATTCCAAGTGGTTCCAGTATTTTTAAATAAGTGTCCTTTTTTTCTAAGCAGAATTTTACAATATAAATTAACAAAAAATGTGCAAAGGTTGCTTTCAAACATGCTGGAGTACCTGAAACTTTGGATTCTATCTTTTAAATTAACAGTCTGTCAGTAGTACAGTAATGGTAAAACAGTTTACTCTTTTGTGTTTAATTAGAGTTCTGCCTGATTGTAAAACAATTCATACCTAACTAAATTGATAGTTTGAATGAAGTCTCAATGATTACCACTGTCCTAACTATGAAAAGAAAGATGCAAGCAGGTGGAGGAATCTCCGCTATGAAAGACCACTTGCACCTAAAATGATAAAATGAAAGGAGGAAGACACTAAGACAATTGAGTAAATGAGAATTTCTTGCTTCACTGAGAAGACGAATTGTATCTTAGCAATAAAAGGACACTTTCTTTGGAGAGGAAAATAATATTTTGGAGTGTAAAGCGTGCAAAGGTTCAAACATATTTCATCTGATCTGAAGCTTAAAACACTCTGTTAAAGTGAAATCAATAAAAGGCCTTAAGCCTTTAAACATTCAAAATTTTAATCCAAAAAGTTAGGCTGTCTAGGGAAATAAAAATTTTAAAAAGACCTAATTTTAAAAATGTCCTTGTGATAACAAAATTTTTCAATTTCTCAAAATTTTTCAATGAACTTTCCACAAAACAATTAATTGCTTATGCTGACGGAAACAGTAAAGCTGAACATCAGAAAGTATTACACAAATTTCTTTGCTGATATCCAATCTTGCCTGAGTGTAACCAACACTCCACACAATGCTACCACAAAAAGGTCATTCTCAATGTTTGGCATCCCTCACCAAATGGACAAAATCTCGAAGCCTTTTCTCAGTTTTTGTCTTCTTAATATTTCTCTAAGTTGAACAAAATCAGAGACAGAGCCCCAGGCTCCCTTACAAAGCACTGTACCTTAACATTTTAAAAAGCCACAGCAATCTTCTTACTAGCAGAAACAAGCTACACTTAGTCCTTCCAAATTATCATGCAGGGACTGCTTTTTTTAGAAATGTAACATTTTGTGTTACCATGATGCTTTCTCAACTTATATCCAAGTCAGGTTTTATTTACATGTGACAGGTAGTTTTCCCCGAGTTGTCATAGCTGCAGTGATGGTTTTCATTCATCCATAACACAAACCACTACTAGCTTTCTGTAGCATCTGGGGAAACAGAATAATTCAATAAAAGTTTGTTCATAGTTTGACTAAATCAAAGTTATCATACTCTTGACAAAAGTATGCAGTATTGCAGGTATAATCATTAAGTTTTATTCATAAACCCTACCCTGCTTTTTTTGCCAGTAATAATACTAGTCCCCAAATAGGCCATTTTACCCTCACAAAAAAAGTTCCCATGAAATAATTTAAGATTAATATTAATTACGTATATTATAAAGAATATTTTATTAACCCCCACATGGATTTACTTCTGGATAAGCAATTGGAATACTGAATTCACTTCTGCTGAACAAAACTAATTAACAAGCTCTGTCCTCTCAGTGTTTTAGATCTTGTGTTTATTAAAATATTAGTAAAGAATGTCATACTTTTCTACTACTGACTTTCAGATCCTTATTCAATTTGAAGCAATGGAAATTAAATGCAAATATAGACTGATGAAACAGAAACTGAAATTCCCCCATGCAAGACTGCAAGACCCCTTTTTTGTTCCCTTTTTCAGGAGAGCAGTGGACTACTGTCATGATTCATACTGCTTTTGTACATCCCTCTTCTGATATTTTGCATCAAACTGGCCAAGTATGATGTCTCTTAGAAAGCTCAGAAGACTTGCTCTTGAGCAAGGCGAGGCTCACTTCCCATACCGGTTGTGCTTGCTGCACCACAGCTGTCAAGAGCCAAGCTGACTAATGTGATACTGACCATGACACCATTCAGGTCTGCTGAGGATAATTTGGATTCATTAACGTGCCAGTTAGCATAAACACATGTGGTTCTACCACAATTTGCTCTCATGGTATGACATGTGATTTGTGCTTGTCTGCAGTCCTGCAGATGATTCATCTCTTCACAGCTATGCTGCAGCTACATTGTACATTGTATACTGTAATTCTTATCGAAAGAAAAGCAACAGAGACTGATTATTTTCCTTGTGTGAGTACGACAGTTTCCAAACTCAGAAACAAGTATTGAGTCTTCAGGAAATCCCTAGGAGGTGTCAAGCATCTTCTCAGGGATTAAACAGCAGTCAAAGCTTTGCTGAACCTAACATTTACAATAGTTTTAAACTCTTTGAGGACAGTTATTAGATGAACAGAATGAATCTGAGAAACTGGTTTTACTTTCTGAGTCCAAGAGGGAGGATTACTCAAGCAACTGCCTTCTAAAATACTTGTGCACCATTTGAATGTCCCAGGATGTAACCCCCCAAATTTGCCAGTCAAATTTGCAATAATAGCTATCCAGGTAAGGATAGTGTAGGCAGCTCCTCTAGGACTTATGTAAGCCACCTACATCACAAAGCAGAACCCCAATAATCAAATAGTTCTCAAGAGTTACTCAAGAACTGTCTTGTTGATCAGTTCTCTCAATTATTTGTCATTGCTCAGAATAAGCTGTCAATGATGCAGGAATTTTACTAAACAAATCTAGGCGTAGTTCCTTTCTACTCCCAGTTTCTGCCAGATGATTCCTAGCAGACAGTTAGGAAGCTGGCTAAGAGCATTTCCTGGTTATCCAGATTTAATATTTCATTCACAGCCCCGGTTCATAAAAGCTGGACCATGTTGCCAGCCAAAGGAAGAGTACAGGACTGCCTGACAAAACAAGAGTGTTTGCTTTGTATGATTTCTACATCCAAACTGCTAAAAAGAAATGTCTGCTTCTGCGTTTGTTGGTAAGACCAGAAAACAGTATCAACTTTCTGCTTCTGCTGCAACCTTAATTTCTCCACCCCATAATTAACAATTTTAGTACTACTTCCTGTAAATTCAGATTCCAGCATGAACTATTATCAACTACATGTTTACGAGCCAAATGGTTTTGAATCCATTCCCAACAGATGGAAACACAAATACTCATTGAATAAAAGCTGTTCCCAAACCAGTTGTTCTTCCCCATGCTGCATCCATATATACTACTTGGTCAATCTGTTTCTAGCAAGCTTGGACATGCTTGGATTTTGAGGTATCAAAAAACATTTGTCTGA
>Ga0181612_115191_pt1 | contig 10124 bp, 3 predicted proteins | sample HoacroProtozoa21_FD_119630 | JGI IMG/M metagenome (GOLD analysis project Ga0181612, IMG submission 119630) | Hoatzin crop microbial communities from Cojedes, Venezuel. Combined Assembly of Gp0051906, Gp0051904, Gp0051908
AGGGAATGAACTGTGATTGAAATTGAGATGCTGAGCTACTGTACAGGCTCTCGGTGAGACATGGCTGCTTTGTATACAAGTCGCTGAGCTCTCTGGGACTGACTTCACTGTTGTTTAAATAAAATCCAGTTCTGATTGGTTTACTGAAAAGCTTTGCCAACCCTCAAGGCCCTGTATTGCACTCAGATTATTAAAAAATTAGCTGGAGGCTGTGTTTGGAGTTTAATTCACTCCATCGCTTTTCTTCATATATAGACATATTTCCCCCTACAGCTGCAATCTGCAAAAAGTAGCTTTAGTGCTAGACATGCCGTGGTCTAGCCGAATCAGCCTAAAATATGTGAAGACAGTAGATTTGAATCAAAACTTCAGAAGAGACAGAGAACTTCTTGAGTAAATTTTTAGATTCAGTTTCACCAGGGTATAGTTCAGTGCTGAAAAACAGAATTGAGGGAAGGAAAATCAGCCTGGGCCTTTCTTCTAAACACAGCTGTCCTGTGGCATGTCATTAAGTATAATAATCCTTCCATTGCTCTCTGCTTTTAGCAAAAGAAATCTTTAGAAGTGTTTGAGAAGAGAGGAGTTGGTATGGATGAAGCAGTGCAGGTGAAAGTCTCACTGTATTAAAGCCACTGGGACCATCACAGTTGCCTTCCCTGCGCCCAGATTTCTACCCGCTGTTACTGTTTTTTCTTGTGTTTTATTGTGCATGGCTTCTACCACAATATTGCACTGCTGACTTGTAACTGAAATGTATATGAGAATGAATAATCAGGACAGAAAAGTCCTAGGCTTTTTTGAATGCACTGCTAAGCATCTTATCTGCATCTAAATATCTTTACAAATCTGAGTCTTAGGAAGAAACTTAATACTGCTTCACTCAGGCAAGCCCAGGATATAAATGCCCACCACTCAAATTTTACTTTTGACTGAGTTTGCACACTCATGCAAATGTCTTACACTGCCTTTAGGAAAGTGCTAATTTGATTTTCAACATAAAGATTGTTCGGGTTCAGTATTTGTTTGAGAAACAGCGCAGTAAATGAGGAAGAGTGCTTCGGTGCAACACCAGGGTTTCATTAAAGCCACACGGAACAGCATAGTTTACATTAAATGAAATTTATTGGGTTTTTTAAATCAATAAAATGAAGCCTTATTAGTAGGAAGAAGTTTTGGGGGGGGTTATTTAGTTGTTTACTTCTTTGCAGTGTTTTGCATGTTATGATATGTCATTGACAAAAATATATTCCTTAGAACTTTGTAAAGCTTCAGACATTGTCTCGGAAAAAAATACAGACATTTCTTCCCAGAAATCCTGTGGTACAATGACTGCAAATTTCGTACGAAATAATATTTGCATCAAGGAAATTTTGCTGTTTTTTCTGTCCACATCACTGATATTATCATGCTGAAAACATCATTGTAGAAGTTAATCCAGATTATGATAAGCTTGACACGTTTGTGAAAAGAAGTGTATGATGTGGTGTCTGCAATAACACACATAGAAGACTTGGTGGTCTAGGAAGTGTCCTTCGCTCCACACTTCCGTGTCTTCAGGGCAAAAAGAGGTGTTTGTTTTGTTAATCGTATGGTAGCTAATCCAATTTGGCTATCTTGATTTTTAATTCTGTCACAGACAAGGCTCTCTTTACCCTGGAAAACAAATCTCAACAGAAAATACACTTCATTTGGCACCGAAAACAAAGCTTCGGACTAATTGAATTCCAAGAAATGTTAATACTGTTTTTCTTTTATTCTTGCAGAACAGTAGCAAAATCCTTGATGCTTATCTTCAGTTATACTCTTTGTCGCTAATGCTGAGCTAATGGGAGATTTGATCGATTAGCGACAGCATTCCTTGATGACAGATCTTATTTATATCTAGCCCTGAAGCTGGTCTTTCTCTGCATGTGTCACTACAACTGAAGGCAGAAGGGCCCAGCAATTACTATGATTCCTAAGTAATAAGTTAATTCATCCAGTTCGGTACATAATATAGTCATTATGTGGTGGAAAATTAAATCCATACTTTTGTTTCTGGTGGGCTGCAGTGGTATAATGTGCACTACAGGCTTTGTCTGCATTTGGAAAAACATAACACTCTCCCACTGAGAACCAGAAACTCCCTTGTGTTCTTGTGAACATGGCATTCAAAAATGCAGCATGAAAGGATTTTGATGTTGGTGAGGAGCATGGAAGAAGCATTTCACAATGTGCCACCGCTATCCTGAGAAGAAATGCAGTGCTAATCCTGGAAACTTGCTCAGAAGTGTTTAAAACTATTTGAAGGCATTTTCTGAGTACAAGGTAATCAATATATGGCTTACCTTTTAAAAGATTTGAGCAAATTAACTAGTTATAAATGCCAGTTGGTTTATTTGCCCATAGTGCAAGGGAATAAGTCGCATTCAGACTTGTGCTCTGATAAATGGAGAGTGATCGGACTCTCCCAGACGTGTTTGCATGACTGGGACCATGAAGGCTTAGGGTGCAGTTCCGATATCTCTTTTATCTCATGTTCTTCACATATCCAAGTTAGTGACAGGCCATGGAATTGTAGTAAACTGCACACCAGGAAAATAACAAAGTGGCTTAATGATTAACTCTGGTGAAACTACAGAGGTAGATAGTTGGACGTGGACTGCTGTCTTCAGAGGCATGAGCCATCACTCTACCTTCCTCCTTCATGTGTGGTGCAGTATGCTAACTCTGTGGACCGAGGGAACAGAGCCATTGGAAATGCTTTGGGGAAATGCGTGGGTTGAGCTGCTTAATATACACTTGAATTGTCACCCTCGTCTGAAAGGAAGCAACGTCTTTAATTAAAGTTAATGAAGATTGTTCTTTAATTCCCAGATGGCAAGAAGGGAATACGAGTTCATGATTGTGCACCTTTGCATGGCCAACAAACACATCTTAGAAACAGCATTTGTAACTTGGCATGAACTGTAATGCCTGCGGTCTGGTGTACTGCATTATGTACCAGGAGTAGCATGTATTTTGTTCCAAAGGAACTACAGAAATGAACCCTTAAGCTCAAACACCATTGCAATTGTAAAGACCTTATAACAGCAAAGGTTTCAGTTTCATCAAGAGATCATTTCACAGCTTTAATTGTTTAGAAATATAGTTAATAACTACATATCATGTCTGGGAGAAATTAACTACTGAAGAATTCTTGTATAATCCATATGATATCTCACATAATTTAGTCAGCTGAATATAGTGAGCTGGTTTTAATAAAATAAATACAGGCTATTCAATATGTAAATGAGTTAGTTAAAAATATACACTAATGGATCATTAACCTCTCTTGAACTTATATTCTTAGTGAAAATCACATTAAATGCATATAGGATTATGGCAATATAGACCTGTTCAGAAAGAATCCCAGTAAGTATGCTGAGCTGGGAGATAGTGCAGTAGGGAAACCAGTGGGACATGTAGCACTTCTACAGAGCTTTGAGACTGAGCAGGAAGCTGGGATGCTGCTCCCGCTGGGCAGAGAGCTGGCTGGCTGGTTGTTGACAGGGACAAGCAGCTACAGGAAATGAGAAAAGGCTCATTTTGTCTATCTCTGCTTCCCTGGCAGACTAAAAACGGGGGTTTGGCAATCACACGGATACTTCTAATTTCTCCTTTTCTGTGTACTGTTCATACTTTGCCGACTCTAGGTGGGCTGTGCTCAGCTCCTCAAAAATGGAAGGGCGAAGAAGTTAGATAGGTTTTTCACTAGCTTTTTAAAAAGCCTGCAGATGGGTGTAGTAGGCCTTTAGCCAGCTTAACAAGCATAAAAAATTTATCACTTTCATTTAGGTTACAGCTCTCTGCAGGCCCCTCTGCAGAAGCTAGCACCCATCCCAAAAATCGACCTGTTTTGTCTGCCCCAAAAAGACCCAACTTCATGGGGGACCGAAAAAATGGGAGCCAATGCACATGCATTGAGCTGCGAGGTATTTGCATGACACCTGCCCACACGCTGACTCTAACCATTGTTATCTGCCTTTCAATTTCACAAGCGCAGGATTTTACTTCTAAAAATAGCGCCATGTAGAGCCACAGCAAATAGGACTTCTTTAAATCGCTTTGATCGCTATCTGCAGTTGCGTGGGTTTAGAAGTTACAAAGTAGATTTTGGTATCAAACATACCTTTGGCTTTGGTAAGTGTCTCTGGAAAGAAGCTGCCATGTGCGAAGAAGAGACGATGCTAAACCTGGGCCATGTGGTCAACTGTATGCCAGTTCTTTGCAGCTAAGACATATCTGAATTCAAAATCATCTGGGTAAGGCATCCAAAATGTCGTTATTTTCAACTCGAGCAGTATATTGTAAAACTGTAGCCCACTCTGCATTTAATTTTTCATATTTTAAATACCCAATTCTTTTTATAATTCTTTCTCTGTTGAAACTGGAGCTAGACATGGAATAGTGCCCCCTCAGCCATTTAGAAATAAAGCAGTGGGGACTGCGAACTGTGGCTGGCTTTGCAGCTTTAACTGGCTTTTATTACCATAGCCATAAATAGCAAACCGCCCCAAATATTACAGGAGTTTTGTTGGCTTTAACCAATGAAGTAGAACAAGACCTCTGAATACCCCATTAGTTCCAGTGCTGTGCTTTGACGACTTTGCATTGGCAGCTCTTTTTCTATACAAGTCACTAGCCTCACCCGTGTCTCTTAACAAATACCGTTGACAGGCACCATTGCAATTTTTCTGCATGTTCTGACAGTTTAATTCAGTACCTCCTGGCTAAGCAGCCAGAGCCTGAGGGGGTAATTCAGCACCTTGGCATCACACTGCTGCAATTAAAATAATTAAGGGAGTTGGGATGGGCTTACAGAGCTTTCCTTCTTCTGCAGCCTTGTACAGAGAGTGCACTTTCCTGTTCCCTCATGGAATGAGTACAGGAGCTTCCCTTACACTATGCTGCAGTGAAATTTTTTAAGAAGATGCTTATTTCAAGCCTCTATTTGCAAAGCTCTTTGTGTTTATGGCTAACAACTTATTTCTTTCTCTATTTGCTTGTGTACAAGCTGATTTCCTTTTCTTTCTTTATCCCTTAAATACAAGGGGACAAACATTTTATATTCCAGCTGTGATTTCTTTTGATTGAGAGGTGAATAACCCCTTGGCTGCATAATCTTAGTCCAATCATTCACTTTAGTGCTTAGTAAGTAGAACTAAGCATAGCTGTCTAAATTGGTAGGTCTCATTTACTGAGAAGGCAAGACAAATACTGAAAAAGAAAGCTGCTTTACTATAGCATTATTATTAAAGACAAAGCCAGGCAGAGTTTTGTGTGTTTGTGCATATATGTTTAGAAAATCCTAATATATATACACGTGTGTGTGTATATATAACGAAAAAGGTTTTCTGTTTTCCTTTGTTTGTATATCTCATACTGGGTGTATTTATACTACTTGCACATATAAGAATCCTACAGAAACACATCTTGCTGCAGGTGTGTATCCCCTATCTCTCTAAACCAAACGATATCCTGGTTTTACTGAATGGAGACCTCCCCTGACACCTCTGGGCCTGCGTTCCACCTGGGAGTTCACCTTGTTCGCTGTGCAAGTGAACTCTAAAGGATGGAGATAAGCATTTGAAAGGAGCTGTGATAAATATCAGCTGTGTGAAGTGAGCAGAAATTCTCTGTGTCATGTTCAGCTCATCTAAAGTACGCAGCACGCGCAGGTGTATCACACGCTGATCTGAGCTGCCTTATCTGCACGTAGTGTTTGTGTGCCTGATGCAGCCTTTCCCTGGATAACTCATATCAAGCTCAAAAAATGCTGCCCCTGTATTTTGTCAGACCCTGAAACATTAATCACGAGGAGGAAAAATAGTCTCAGTCAACAGTATTGCGAGAGATTTGTTCTGCGGGTTCAGGTCACAGGTTTTCCACAGCTCAGGAGACCTGTGCTATATCAACAGAATAAAATCCAAGGTGGTAACCTGTTAACATCAGGGCTGATAATCAGAGCCAGGCTCTAGCCTTGAAGCTTACCACCTTTAGCTGTTCCTAAGCCCTCCCCTCAGAGACACAGACTGTCACTGACATATACTGCTGTTCCTCTACCTGCTCACCCTTGATTGCGGTGACTACTTTTTTCTCTTAGTTGTCTCGGCTTTCTCCCTGCCCAGCTCAGCACCGTTCCGTAAGGCTGGGAAGCCAAGGCTGGTGGACACCAGTTCGGGCTGTTGGGGGGGGAAGAGGGGTTGTTTCCACAGACTGGCTGGCAGGTTGGCCAGCAGAAGTCTTGATGCCAATGAAGATTTGCCCTGACCGCATCCGTGTCCCTCATGGGTTCCTGAGATAACGAGGGGGAGCAGGTTGTGGCTGCATGGGGAGATGGCCTCTTGTTAGGTGACGTTGCAAGAAGAGGCGTTCCTCAGTGCTCTCGCTTGGGTAGGGAGGAGCAAACTGACGGATCCTCCCTTGGGTCTTTTCTGTTTCAGCTTGTAGGCTGGAGTTTAATATTTTTCTGCCTTTGGCAACACTGCTTTCTTGGGTTTAAAATGTGTTTGTTCTGCCAAGGAGGGTGCACTGCTGGCTGCGCGCTGTTTGACTGGGCAGTGCCGGACACGTCTGCACAGCTGGGGTAGCACACAGCTCCGGCTCCACTCTGAAATCCCCGCTCCTGACTCTGCTATAATGATGATAGGGGATTGGTGTCTTTAGAAGTGCTCGAATTCCTTCGAGCAACAACAAAAAAAAAAGCAATCCTTTAATATAAATTGCTGCACCGGTTAAAGATTTTCTTTGGGTCACTCACATTGCAGTCTGCTACCAAAAATAAAACCTGTCAAAAACAACTTCTTTTTTTGTTGTTTACCCGATATATTAAACTAAGAGATACTGCAGTGTGAAATCTTATTTTGAGGGACAAGATGTATCCTCATTGTGCGCTGGCGTAGGTGTGTTCACTCAGGGCGGCAGCTCAGCAGCACCCTGCTTCGCTAGACCAAACCTGAGCGTTCAGGTGGGACCGGCAGGTTTCAGCTTTGCTGCTGTCCTGGGTTTCACAACTGTCAAGTAAATCTTTCAGGAGTGAGGGGGAAGGAAGTGGGTTTTAAAGTTTTTATTTTTGATTGAAGTTCTTGATTACACATACAAATAGGTTGTGCATTTCTGCCAAAGCACTTTAGATTATTTGGGATTACAAGTGTCAGTACAGTATGTTAGGTGTTGTGTGTGTATGTGGGGATATTCATTGTTTTGCCCTTAACTGATGCTTAAGGATATTAAAGGGTTGTGTCCTGATTCCAGTGCATCTACTCCACCCACAGAGCACCCTCACTGTTACCAGGTCTGCACGTATGGTGAAATGTGTAGCCGCTTTAGTTAGATATTCCTTTTCCCTTCACAAAGGTGTGCTTAGAAAACGATATGTCTGTGTCTCACCTATTTTTACTAGTAAGATCTTTTGCCCATTTCCTGCATACTGAGAAGCCTCCCTGGTGTCAGCTAGTGATGCAGTGGAAAGAGCAAGAGTCACCTACCGTGTTCAGGCTGGGCCTTTCCTGTGCCCGCTCTCCCTTGCTTCCAGGAAGGCTGCTGTAACTTTAAAAAAGATTTTGTAAAACGTCTACCTCCCGTAGCTAAGCTGAAATAAGAGTGTCTCATGAGTTTAATGGATCAAACAGCGGTGATGGGTTTTATGGCTCTTTTTCACTTTAGGGCTAAGGGAAGAGAGAGCAGGGCAGGTTGGTTTTAAATTCAAGGATTTATGTTGTTAATCCTCCTGGCTAATTATAATTTATGGGATCCTGATAAATTAATATGCAGCTGCTATTCAAACGCAGAGAATAGTGTAAGGCAGGCATAAACAAGTCTTGTTCATTTTTAATTTATTTTCACCAATGGAGAATATTAAATAAAATGAACACTGGGGCATATCATGGGAAGTTTCATTTTCATTATTTATCTTCAGATTTATGGACTTTATATAACAATTTTACAAACATTTCTCCCTGTAATGAAAATCACATTGTGACTTTGAATGCCACGCCGAAACACTAGTTGTAATCTTCTTTTTTAACACAGATTTCAGCATCACTGTAAGAGTGGGGATGGCAAAGAAAAACCCTTGATTGGTTATTTTTAATGCTGTGAATTTAAGCATTTATTAAAGTGAGAGGATGACATCAATAGCATTGTGTGCATTTCTCTTTGAAGCTCTTGAGTATGTTTAAGCCCTGCTTGGCACTTTACCAGCCCTGGGCTCTCTCTGGCAGAAATTGTGGTAATCATGAAGAGGGTGAGTGAGCATTTGTAAAAATTATTTTTGCAGAGTAAAAAAATCACGGAGTTATGCGATGGCTCTGGAGCACAGGTTACTAGACATCCAGGAACATGAGCATTGTACAAAATTTGTCCTAATCATAAGTAGCATCCATACTTTCAAGAATTACAAGGTCAGACAAAGTCAGTAGAATCTAAAGCAGTGACAAATATCTCAGCCAGACTGGATAAATAACAGCTATTGTATAAGGGGAAAATTATGATGAATCAGCATCTTCCATTTAGGATACAGAGAGAAATACCTGAGTCAGGACTGAACACATGCTCCTGCAAAGCTTGCTTCTCTCCTTACCGCCTTACCTCCCCCTGTTTTATTCAGTGCAGAAAGCTTTTGGGAGATCCCACTGGTAACGTGTAACAAGGACTTATTGTACGGAAATGTGTTGACAAATGAATAGCGCATAGGGCCCAGGGCTCTGCCACTCTGGCTTTAAACCACAGGTAAATTCCTCACACTGTCAGTCTTTTTCAGCCTTCTTTTGCTTTTTCTGCTTCCATAAACCTGACTTTAAGCAGCATCTTGGTTAATATCGAATAAATCTGACCATGTCTAGTCCCAGAATACATATGGTTGCCTATCAAGAGTGACTCCATCTTCTGCCAAACAGAAAATGGAGGCTGCTGGACAATTAATCAAAATTGTTATTACTTGAAAGTAGTAAAATATGTAATTAATGCCTGGGAGATTAGGCTGAAGACTGGGGAAAAATAGTGGTTTAGCCTTTTGAAAACTTTTACTTCTCTTAGGTGATGTATAGTTTGCCTGGTCCTGCCATGTCTTCGGCCACCTGAGGTCCTGCAGACTGTGCTGTTTGGGATTTTTAGGAGATCTATTCTAAGGAGTGGAATAAACTTTTTCTAAACAAATTTGATCTTTTAGATCAAAATTTAGTCACAAGATTTTCATAAATGAAAATAGAGTATCTCCTTTCCCCGGAGGGAAACAAATCATGTGGGTATTCCTGGATCTTTATTTTTTTTTTTTTTAAGTATTTTATTAAGTAATCTGTACTGATCTCGCTCTTTGTTAAAATTTCTTGATCCAACAAAATGCCTAAATTCAAGTGTGACTTAGCTTAAATATTAGGTTGTACAAAAGGGCCTGCTGCAATAATTTACAGGTATGGCTGAGATAGCAGTCCTTTTGCTTTAGATACAGCTTCTAATGATAAAGAAAAAAGGACTTTTAGGAGTTCCTTGACTAGTAGAAGCACTTTTCCCCAGGATGTTTATACATACTGGAATTTTTGATGGCAGATAAATGCTGAAAGACTCATATCCAAAGACAATTTTGTTACACTGGCATAATTTCATAGTGCAGAGCTACTCTTAGGCCTTGAGGCCCAAGGTCCTTATTATTTGTAGCAAGGTATGGGCTCCTACAGCACTTTAGTACTTGTGCAAACATTGATTCTCGCCGAATGTTGTAATCTATTCTTGTAGTTCTGAGATTTACCATCTAATTACTGATATTTTTTTTTTTTAATGTTTTTTAAATTCATAACCTGACTTCCAGCTTGGCAGATTTACCAGTTCCCAAGATCTCTGCAATTTTATTTTCCATAGGGAAAAGCTGGCAGCGCAGCAAATAGTGTTTTGAAATTAGTCCGCTCCATCCAACATTTTTCAGGCAGCAAAGGCTTTTGTCCAAGTATTAGATGACCATATAATGGCATCAGAGGGTTCTGGTTTACAAATGTCTTGGTAATCAGTTCTAATTTTACGTTTCCTGGATATGTTTGGCATCGCCAGATTCAGCATCTCTTGAGGGTTTTGATTAGAGTCATAGAAAAATTTCGACTGGAGGGGACCTA
>Ga0181612_122860_pt1 | contig 10124 bp, 5 predicted proteins | sample HoacroProtozoa21_FD_119630 | JGI IMG/M metagenome (GOLD analysis project Ga0181612, IMG submission 119630) | Hoatzin crop microbial communities from Cojedes, Venezuel. Combined Assembly of Gp0051906, Gp0051904, Gp0051908
CCTGCTTGCCACAATCTACTTCATGCACCTCAGGATGCCATTGGCCTTCTTGGCAACTAGGGCACACTGCTGACTCGTGGTTAACCTGTCATTTCCCCGGATACCCAGGTCCATATCCACAGCGCTGTTTCACAGCAGGTCAGCCCCGAGGCTGTACGGATGCATGGGGTTGTTCCTCCTCAGGTGCAGGATCCTGTACTTGCCCTTCTTGAACTTCATCTGCGCCCAGCTCTCCAGTGTGTCCAGGTCTCACAGAATGGCAGCACAGCCTTCTGGTGTATCCACTACTCCTCCCAGTTTTGTATCAGAATCCTGTGAGAGCTCTGCTCTCCCATGCGGTGTTTAAGCAACAAGGCTTAAAAACCAGTAGAAAAAAGAGAACCTTTATGATCACGTTGGTTACATTGCTTTAAGTAATAGATAATTTTGTGTGTCATCCTTGGAGCTGAGAGCAGGTCAGTGTGATGATGACCTTGTGACTCATAAGGTAGCAGGTCTTCTCAGACTACCTGAGAACCTGAGCTGTTCAACACTCTGGTGTTGAACACTTACAGGTACAAACTCGGGACTTTCCAAAACACTTGCTTGTTTTTCATTCAGTTGACATTTCCTTTTTAGCTTCACCTCCAAGCCTGAGGCATGTGGTCTCTCTGAGGTCAGAAAGGGTTGACTAGAAGGTGATGATTCATTGTAAGAAAACAATTTGCAAGGAAAGTGCAAACAACAGCACTTCATCCAGAAGCACTTGCCATTTGAGAGCTCAGCATTTGCCATTCTGTGACATTTTGGAGCAGTACTTCTGGATCTCCTGATATTGCCAAGTATTTAGTAACACTTAATGTAGAGTAAAAGAGAAAAAAAGGTATTAAAACTATCTCAGTTCACCAAAATATTCCATATTTAAGAATCCCTTACAATTTGTCATGCTGAACTGTCTAGCTGCTAGGGGTGAAACGCTGACTCTGAAGAGGTCACAAGGACAATATCTCCTAGAAGACAGAATACATTCCTCGTGCCAATGCTCTTTATTTTTGTAACTGTCTTTACTCCTGGGAATGCAACAAAGTGTATTTTCTAAAAGCTCCACGGAGTCAGGCTAATAGACATTGTGTGTTTACAGCTACTAAATGTACTTTCTGTGTGGTACCAAAATGGGTGAAGGTAGAAACTGGCAGTCATTAGAAAAAAAATCTGTCCTTGTAAAACAGAATGTCTCATCCATAAAGCCCTTTGTGTTTAGAAAAAAAAAAAACCAAAACCAAAAACAAAACAACCCATGAAAGTCCATAAAGTCTAACTCAGCCTCTTAGTGGAATCAATTCACTGCAGCCGTCCAGAATGCTGGAGGATTGCAATGCTTGTAAGAGTCCCTGGCAAATAAAAATGGTTAAAAGCAGCAAGAAGGTATAGTCTCCTCTGCTTGAACAGGTTATATGGACCTATGCACAGCCTTCCCTTAGAAACAAGATGTGAATATCCTCACCACAGGCCACCCCACTGCCCTGGGATTTCTCTCTCTCTGTTGCCTGACCCAGAGGGGGCACTTAAATACTCCTTTCCCCTGGCCCCGGGAACACCATATGTTCTGCAAAGCAAACAAGCTTCAGACTGGGAAACAACAGGAGGCCCTTTATAAACACTTTACCATTCTAACATGACCATTTAACTGTTTAGATAGGTAAACAAGAAATTATCTTGCTGACAACATGACCAAATAGAAACTCTACATCCCTCAGTGAAGAATGTCCACTTTTCCACTTAGTGTGGCCTGGTTTTTAACACTGCAAGGTGATACAATTAAGTATGAATTTGTCTCAGGTAGTAACAGCTGGATCACAACGAAAAAAGTATTTCTATTGGAGAGCAATCTCTGGCAACATCAAGCATTCGCTGCCTGAGTCAGAAGTTGTTCAGGAAAGCTGCACAGCTACATTGACATGAAGACACGTCCAAAGTTATGTGTACACTCACATCTCCAGAGGGCTTCTCAGTTCAGGTGCTTGTCACCAGAGTGGCCACCCAAATTTCAGGCTAGCACTTGCAAGAAGGGGTGACAAGGCATCTGTCTGCCTCAACTGCAGAGACAAGGACCATGGGGCCAAAATTTGTTAACGAAGCAATTTATTTACTGAAGAAACAAAATATTGACTGAAAACACTTGTCTGATGAAGCGTCTTACCAAAAAAGAGTGAGGAAAAAAAATCAAGCAAATGCACATACTGAAGTATTTCCAACTTCTATTTTGAACTCTGGATTCTTTTTTATATGTAGCTGCAGTGTGATATGAAAAGGGAGAAAGAAACGTTCCAAAATGACACAAAGCTTTTTTGCAAGTCAAAGAATGAACCGGATGCTTTTGGTTTTGATTTGATCCACAACAATTGCTTTTCCAACTTTAAAACTGGGACAACTTAGAAAATCAATTTCTTCATCTCTAGTCATTAAGTGGGTAATGAGGCATTCAATGTGGTTCATGGCCACACTGAATAAACAACTTCTTCAATGTCATTAATATTTTCAACCCATGAACTCCTGAACACCCTATAACCCCCCTCACTGTGCAGAGCAGGTGAGACGTCTTCAGTGTTTCACAAGTCAGTGTCAGAATTCAGGATAATCTTCTACTTTTATCGAACATTTTAAATATTTCTTTATGGCAAAATCATATCAAAACAGTCTGGACAAAGTGGTCTGATGATTCACATGTCTTTTCGGTCAGTGGAGCATTTGGTGAATTGTGTTGAATTGTCCATTAAACTAATGGAGAAAAAGCAGGTGTACCAGGAAAGGGTGTGTCCATCATCCTGTCAGTTGTGTGATTTTGCTGCATTATGTAGATGTCTCCCATATTAAAATGTTGCAGGCATCTTATTTTCACCTTGAGTATGAATTTTAATTAGACACAGTGTAGAATAATCCATTAATAATTAAATTTACAAACATATATTTTACATTAAAAAGTTGGTGTGTACTGCATAAAATTATCATTAACTTTCTAGATCATCTTCTCCAAAATAGGACAGAGGGGCTTACACTGGACCTGTGATCCATCTAGTCTGTTATTGTATGATAAACTCTCTCAGTTACTGATTTTAGTGGTGATATTAAAAATATGGCTATTATTCACACATGCATAACTGATACATATGCGCAGTCTGGCCAGAAAGCAGAAATCCTTAGCACAGTTCAGGTATATGACTTGAACGCATGTCAAAGCATAAGTACTGTTCCTGACATTTAACATGGAGGAGCTGCGGGCTGTGAATTCCTTGTGATAAGCAGACATGCCTAACCGAACACCTCTGAAACTGGAAGGCAATTGTATTTCTCCTTTTGTTTTCAGTGTTGTAAAACAAAGCATTAAACAAGAACTGGCCCACACGAAGTGAGCGTGAATAGAAATTGAAAAGAAAACAGTTCTCTAGTTTGAAAACCAGTCTGGAAATAGGTAAAAACACAGCCTGGGTGTGACTGAGAGGGCAAAGCCAGGGTCAAGTGTCAGTGGTTGACCCATATCTTTTGGCTGAGGGTTGAAATAAATAATCTTTCCAAATTATTTCCCACTTTCTCACATGACGAGGCTAAAGTCCTTCAAGCCCATTTGTAAATCATCAATGGAAACTGTATTTGGTTGGTCAAGGGTGGAACCAGATCCTCCTACCTAAACGAAAAATATAAAACTTCCTTTATGCCATACATACAGTCAGAGAGAGACCATGATGAGATCTGGGAAGACTCTAAGGCTGGGTAAGACTCAACAATTGAATGTTGTGTTTATCTTAAGAAATTAGCTCCTAACCATGAGACCTAATGGAGAACCCGCTATCATGTGGTTTCCAAATTGTTGCAAGAAAAATGTGTGCTTTACTTTCCCAAAGTGGGAAGCTAAAGATTTTTCAGAAAGATATACATCTGAAGGACAGAAAAATATAATTATTATTTATGACAGATGACCTTTCTTTGCTATCAACGAGAGTCAACTATTTTCCTCACCACAAAAACTTTTACAAGAGACATAAGTATTAAACAATTAAGTATTAAACAATTTTGGATCAAGAGTACTGACGCATTTTTAGACAGAAAGACGCTGAAGCTTCTGATTAGCTTCTGAGCCAAAGGTTCTACTGTTGCTCATATCTTTCCAGGAAGTTTGCAAAAAGTTTGCAAAACTGCTGGAATTCCACAGGAATTAGAAGAGCTTCAAAACTGACACCTGCACAGATCCTTTTGCCAACTACTTGATGTTGATGTGTCACGGAACTTGACACCAGATAAAGATACCAGAAGACTGTAAGACCTATCCTTGTATTTATTCTACACTGGAAACATGGACTTTGCATGATCAAAGTCCCCTTCTCATTCACAAATATAATAAAGGCGGCTTCATTTTGCTCGTCTGACAAGGAAATATTAAGTCACACAAGGGGAGAGGCAGACATCAGTACTCAGGGAAGTAGGACATCAGAGAAGAAATTGTTAGAAGATTTTTATCCCTGTTTCCCTCATTTCTCTGAGAGTGCTATAGCATGAGCTATTCTGAGGCTGGAGTCATTCCTGGTTGGATGGTCCCACTCCTGATTTAATAAGCAGTAGTCCTGTGTGTAGAAGCAGCAAAGCTTTGCTGTCTTACCTGGACAAACTAACTATGAAATGAAATGACATTCTTAAATTGGTCTAAATTTCTTAATTGTTATTGTAGAGTTGCTTAGCTGAATTCACTTGAACAATCTCATAATCCCATTGACAAATAACCCTGATATTGGACATAAATGCAAACCTACTCTTAAGAATCCATCATTCTCTGTTGATACCAGAAAAACCTGCCCAGACATGCGCAGACATGGGATAAATTTTGTTTTTGTAACAAGATTATCATAAGACTTTGAATTAATTGATCTGGTTATTTTCACATGAAAATTGTATCAAACCCTGTTGCTTTCAATTTCTGGTATAATGAACACATAAACATCTTCATTTTCCTACTTGTCATGGATGTTTTGCTTTAAAAACTATTTTGCCTAGGAGACTTAATACATACATAATAATTTTCCAGTCTGCATTTTACCTAAAACAGAAACATTTAAAAACCCTAAGAAAAATCTAATAGAGGTACTGGTTAAATGAATTATTTTATAACTCGGCATTCTCAGAGGCAGCTCAGCAAGGAAAGTTTTCCTCAATCCACACTAGGAAAAGGATGACACACGCTCCAGGACATTACCATATACCTGGTCTTTAGAAAAGTACTCTGACTTGTAAAAGGGAAAGAAATGAGTTAACAAGACAAGTCTAGGGGTACCAAAATCATGCCTACACCTTCCTCCAGAATGCATCTCTTAACTAGACGTGACCTAAACTAAGTCATCCATCTGATGCGGTGTGGATGTTCCACATCACATTTGAAGTAATATTACTTCCTTCACATCTCTCTCATTTAGCTCCCTACCAGTTCTTAAGTTCAGTGTCTCAGACATCTTCTGCCCCTTCTCTTGCAGTATAGGTAAGCTGTACCGTGCACATCCTCTGACTCAGTGTCCAATTTTAAATGACTTGTTTGTCCCTCCCAGCATCTGAAGTTCTTTAGCTATGTCCTGTGCAGTCAACGAGAGACCTCTGGTTGAGAGAAGTGCTGAGCGCTTTCACTCTGCATCATTATTTTCTGAATTAGTAGGCACAGTTTGCTCTGTGTCAGTTCAGTCACCTTCATGCTAGAATAATGGGCATTTTAATTACATGATGTTAAACCTTTCACTCTGATGTAGCCGGGTATTGGAAGGCTCATCATCAATTCAGTGGAAACCTTGGATAATGAGGGTTTATTAACCCAGGTTAATGAGCCTCAGGCAAAAATGAGGGATTTTGTCCAACTGAAGAAGATCGCTGAACACTACATGAGCAGAACTCAGCCCTCTTGAGATATGCCCAGGAAATGACAGATCATTTGGTAGAAATACTGGTGACTGGATGCTAAAAGCAGAACATCTGTGCTCTCAGGAGTCACATTTTTTTATCATGTCCTCCAGATCTCTGGGGAGAGTTAGATATTCCAGCAAGTACACTGGCAAAGGGGAAAAATCACTCAGAGAGGCAGTAAGCATGATGGGAGTCTCTCAAGAAGTCACCTCGACCCTTCCGTGAGGGTGTTCTTCTGTTGCCCACCCCAGGAACTGGTAGTACCTCTGCTCACAGCAACATGCTGCCAGTCCTCCCTGAACTTCATACACTGTCCTAGGTGCAGGGAGCTGCCAAAAATTTGTGGCCCTGAACATAAGCAACAAACTGTCTGCCTCCCCTGGAAGACAGCTCTCTGATAAGACACTGACCCCATCACATAAATTCACATAGGTACATATTCCTATGGGATGACTTAACAGGATAAGGAAAAGGGAAAAATCCCATGTTATCTGAAACAACTGTTTACAGTGGCACAGCTCCCCTTTCACTTTGGTTTCTTCTGCACATCCCCAGTCTTGCTGCTCTACCCCGCCCGGGCAAGACATCAACAGATAAATAGATGAGAAGCAACACATTATTGCAGCAGAAAGGGCATTTATTTAATTAGAGCTACACTTTCTTAATTAATTGAAAAGTTTAATTATGGAATTACTGTGGTTTGGAAAGTTTTTCTGCACATTTTTTAAGCGATGTAAATGCAGCTAAGATAATGATAATCTTATTTCAGAAGTATTTGGTCATTTGCAAGGACCTGTCATTCACAGCTAAAAAGCAAGACAGGTATTAGCCAACAGAGGAAAAATGCATGAACTTCAGTGATACGAAATACTCCTCTTTCCAGTACTAAATGCATTACGCAATGGAATTATAAATGAGTATCTGCAGTTCCAAAACATGGTAGCAGAAGTTTGCTGGATTCCCAATTTTGTGTCCAGTCCCCAGTGACTGCAAACTCTGAGAAGAGCAAATAGTTCAGAATTACTCACTAGGCTGAAATTCTTGGTTCTGAAGTCAGCAAAAGATTTGCCCTTGTCAGTTTCGGGAATTCATGTAAGCAGTACATTTACTTGTCAGACCTTGCTGTTGGCAAAATTCAAATGGAAACAAAATCTTTTAGCTAGTGGATGGAAGAGAAAATGACCCAAGAGAAAATGACCCTTAATTTTCTGAACCAAAAAAATGGAAAATTTCTATTTCATATTTCTGCATCTATTGCAAAATATAGCTCATGAATTTAAGTATCTTACCTCATTCCCTATATGGCATCTTATCTATATTCGAAGAAGGAAAAAAGGACAGATTAAAATATCAAGTGCTATAAAGTATATGTAACTTTTGAAATGAAAACACATCAGAAATGGCCTGAAGAAAGCTGGGTGCATATTGTGCTTAGTTTCAATATACCTTAAATTTGTAAAGCTGTGAATCAATTAAAATAATGGTATCTACGCCAAAAATGTATCTGAGGCAGATATGAGGTTGTTGTGAAGTCTATTGTCAAAATTCCACTGTGCTGTTTCTCCAGAAGGCAAAATCTTGCAGTTCTTATTAAAGTAAGACCTCTACTAAACAAAACATGCATATATACGTAGAAATGGTCGGCAGGTTTTGTCCAAAACTAAAACTTTATTCAGCTGGGAAAGAAAACCCTTATCTGGTTGATGACAAATAGAAGCTTGACAGGGCCATGGGTACAACCTTGCCTGCACAGAGAAGTTTTCATTGCATGATTTTTCCCATAACGTCTATGCAAATGTTACTGTGACAAAAATGCATCAGTGTATTTGTGAGGATGTGCCCCTTTCAAATGACAGCAGACCCCAAGGGCCTTGGGCTCTTGGTAAGCGTGAACTGAGGGGGCTGATCCACATCTCCTGGCAGTCATGCAGCAAACCCAGTAACACAGAGGTCTGTGAAGAGCTTGCTGGAGCTGCAGTAGGACATCAATGCTGGAAGAGACCTCCATCGAGCCACCATCACCTTGTGTATATGCATACATATGTATATATGCCTATATTTATTAAAATGTCTAAACAGACTGGTGTTTCTAGCTCAATTACCCCTGTTAGGAAGGTGGCTACTGCTACAGTGTCATTTCACAAGTCATGCCAGAAGGTTTAGAAATGCATAGGAGATTAATACTGGATTTGCAGTGTAGGGCTCCTGCAACAGGACCATGACTGCAGAAGGGGTCTTGCTTTTTGTACCTCACACTATTAATCCAAAAGGTGGAAAATGTGATTGCTCTGCAGTGTTGTAAAGGCAAGTCAAAATCCTCACAAGCTTATGTGGTGACCGTGTTTTCTGCAGTCTGGGATATGTGTGCAGGTTGTAAAATAATTTTCTGGCTCCCTGTGAAAGACCCCTGCAGTGAGCACTGCTGGGAGGGAGGGCAGGAGACTTGAGAGGTTTGAGTTGGAGGATATGAGGAGCAAAATAAATACAGTACTTGCTTGTAATACAAGGAGTATTATTTAGATCTAGATTAAAATAGTGACTCTTGGCTTCAAATCTTCTGATGAACTTCAGGAAATGTACCTGCACCAGAGTATTGACAATTCAATTTATAAAATCCGAAGGTAGACAAAGAAGTAAGGTTATTGATTAAACTATGAACCAGTATACTGTTATTATTTTTTATAGCTGCAGGCACAATAAACGTATGTCAGATTAAAGTTTTAACCTGTTTGTTACCTCCACCTGGAGAAAGCTCCAGACTAGGAGGTGGGGATAACTAATAATTCAGGAACAGAGAAACTTCTTCCCTCTGAGGGTGATGGAGCACTGGAACAGGCTGCCCAGGGAGGTTGTGGAGTCTCCTTCTCTGGAGATATTGAAAACCTGCCTGGACGTGGTCCTGTGCAGCCTGCTGTAGGTGACCCTGCTTTGGCAGGGGTGTTGGAGTAGATGACCCACAGAGGTCCCTTCCAACCCCTGCCATTCTGTGAATCTGTAATAGCACTTTAATGTCTGAATTTTTTGTGAAGATCTTTCATAGCCTTTTATTCCATTTTTTTAAATTGAGATTTAATCATGTGCTGAAGAGGTGAGTTATTGCTCTAGACTGCTGTTGAAGAATAGAAATAGATAAAATATTTCTTCCTTCTCCCCTGCTTTCTGTGTGCTACATCACCTGTAAAGTCAAGCTGAAAATAAAGTTTAGAAGTACTTAAGCACTGTCAAAACTTCGTCATATTTCTGCAAGCATTAGCATTCTGTAGCCACCTGCTACGTAGCTTTAAAGATGCTTGGAAGTACCCCTTTTTCATGTCCAGTGCAGTAAAATCCCGTTGAAGATGTCAGATAAGCTTTCTATCAATTAGAATAATAAAGAAGGCTGCAAGAATTAGTTGTATTTTTTCCATGGTAGAGGGGAAATATTCAGACTGTTTTTCTCCCTTCTTAAATGAAAGATGCTTTAAGGTCTATTATATTAACAGTTTGCTGTTATTTTGCTATACAGTATTTAGATTTGGGACACTTCTTTACTTCAAGTGTTCAGTAGATGATGACTAAATTAATCTCGTCAAAATCTCTCTGAACAAACAGATCGGGGATTTTTTAACTTCCCAGAAAGGGAAGTCAGACAACACTGATTTTTCCCTGTGTTTCTCTTTGTGATATTTGCTTGGGAGGCAGATGAAAGATAATAGATTTACAGCTTTAGAAATTTGAAAGCATGCAACAACCCACAGAGTTATTACAGTTTGAACGGAAGTGGTGGATTTTTTTTCTGTGCAGGCATTGATGTACCTTGACAGGCCTGAGAGGTGGGCACCTGCTAACCTCATGCAGTTCAACAAGGCCAAGTGCAAGGTCCTGCACCGCTCTCCTGAGACCCCACCTGGAGTACTCTGTTCAGCTCTGGGGCCCCCAGCATAAGAATGACATGGAGCTGCTCAAGTGGGTCCAGAGGAGGGCCATGAAGATGGTCAGAGAGATGGAGCACCTCTCCTGTGAGCACAGACTGAGGGAGTTGGGGCTGTTGAAGCTGGAGAAGAGAAGGCTCTGAGGAGACCTTAGAGTCGCCTTCCAGTATCTGGAGGGGGCCTACAAGAAAGCTGGAGAGGAGCTTTGAACAAGGGCATGGAGTGATAGGGCAAGGGGTAAGGGCTTTAAACTAAAAAAGGATAGATTCAGATTAGATATAAGGAAGAAATTCTTCACCC
>Ga0181612_145217_pt1 | contig 10124 bp, 10 predicted proteins | sample HoacroProtozoa21_FD_119630 | JGI IMG/M metagenome (GOLD analysis project Ga0181612, IMG submission 119630) | Hoatzin crop microbial communities from Cojedes, Venezuel. Combined Assembly of Gp0051906, Gp0051904, Gp0051908
AAAGTGGTCCAGATGAAGCAGTCAACAACCAGCAGATAAAAAACAGCAGGCAACAAGCAGCAGTCAACAAGCAGCAGCCAACAAGCAGCAGTCAACAAGCAGCAGTCAACAAGCAGCAGTCAACAACACAGAGTGAAAAGGCTTGGAAGCAAGAAGATTTCTAAATTTAATGACCAAAATTACCTGTTGTACCTGTCACAGGCCATTAAATTTCATCTAGTAAAGATTTCCACCTCCGAAAAGCTAAAGCAGAAACTTCCAGGTTCAATTTAAACATTTCAAAGGATGGTTACAGTGCTGTTCCCAAATGGTAGTTTGTTCAAAAGTTTCATCATCTTCATTGGAGGTGAGGCGTGTGTTTTTGACAAAGCGAGTTATCCAGCATCTGGTTTAGTGATTGATTTCTGTTATGTGCCTCCCTCCAAATGAACACATGCGTTGCTACCTGCTGTTTTCCAATATAGCAAAAGCATTTCTCATTTCTGTTTCTGATAAGCATTAAGTCTCTAATTGCCAATCTTTCACTCATTTCTATGGATCTCTTCTACGGTCACACAGTTTCTCAACTGCTTTGTCTGCAAGCAGACATTATGGTCACGGCTGTACTTGAGAATCAACTTCATTAAGATACAGACAAAGCAAAAATCACCCACTCCATCATTTATGTTTCACCTCATTCTCTCCATCAGTGCTATATACTTCACCACCTCTTGCTAATATGCGAGAACGACAACGCACATGCTATGCAGACCTCAGGAGCCACATAAGGCAGCCCCCTTAGAGACCCATTACTTCCGACATCAGCAATTGGTAAGGCCTCAGAACTGTAATTCAGATAAACTCTAATACAACCAGCACATCAGAATATCTCACAGTCACCTATATGGGCCCGAAGAAGTTCCAATAGCATCTGGAGGACACTAAACCAAAAAAAATACCTCACATAAACATAGTTTAAGAAGTAGCTGGCCCAGCTGAGAGTTGTGGAGCAGGAACACGTATCTTCTGAATGTCAACACAGTCAGGGGTACCATCTGCTGCAGCTCACCTGTTTCATTTAACACCTCTTACATAAGGTTGGCAGAAACAGAAACCATATTTTGAGAGAAACAAGCAGCACATTAAATGTAATTCCAATTCCCTGGCTTCCAACGTTGTCAAATATGCCATAACATACATATCAGAAACAAAGTGGCTGCAGTACCTGCATACCATAAAATTACCACCAAGAAAATCTGCCATTCTGTTATAGCATAAAACCACTACCACTTCTCTGTTTAAAAATAAACAAGAGAAACACTTTGGAATATATACTTCATATTTTTTTTGGCAGAACACAAAGATCTTGCAACTAAACAGCATGAAACCCAGGCCACCTAGGAGACTTCAAATAAAAATTCCCTCACAGAAGCAGCTGCCAGGATTCATTTCACCTTGACGATACTGGACGCTAACAAACTTCATCCAAGCAAACCACAGAAGATGCAGATTATCTTTTACAAAAATGGAAACAAACATACTGTGACTGCAACCTTCAGGCTGCTGCTTACTTTTAACAACAGAGGGATACTGCTAACGTCCAAGAGGTGTGAAAGTTCGCTAAGCCTTCGTGGTTGGAGCAGTGCTCCGGTGCTTCACCTCTCCCCCTGCTGTTCCCCAGCCTTCTTCAGAACAGTCTTCTAAAAGACAAAAGCTACTGGGTCTGGAAGCAAGATGTTTCTCCGACTGTAAAAACCTCAGAAGAGTTGTTCCCTTGTTGTTATTAAAGTCTTGGTGTATATCACGGGGAAGAGTAACTGCTGAGTCAACTTTAACTGCCGATACAGGGAGCTTCTAAATAACTCTGATTCACATAGAGCTGTTCCACTTCGTATTAACATCCCGTCAATTTTCAGCTCCAACTTACCCCCAGGCAATTCTAATCACACAAGCACAGACATTTTGCCTACACCTTTAACCTGTAAAGAAATTTGTTTTTTTTTTTTTTTTTTTGTTAACAAGCCTAGAATATCATGTTTCATAATGCAGGGAGTTCTCTCATTATGTTGAGTACACAGCCTTCAGAAAGAGAACTGTTCTACACATGTCCTCTTACCTGCAGCTAACAGCTGTATTGCCTGACCCAACGGCACAGGCTTTCCAAGAACACTGCACACTGGGCATGCCCTGTTGGACACTTAAGTCCATGACAATCCATGTCTCCAAAATTTGAGTAATAAAGTACTCTTGAAATTATAATTCTAAGTCTTCTCTTTACAAAAATAAAAGGCAAATCCCACCCTTCATTTCCATGAAGGCTGGGCATCTCTAGCAGTGAAAGAAAACAATTTTAACAGTGAAAGGGAAGGCAAGAAGTTTGGGAGACTCAAGTGCCAAATTTAAGCAACCTTACCTACTGAAGTTATTTACAATTATTTAGTAATTAAACTGATAAGACAAGACCTATTTTTCAGGTTCCTGCTATTACTCCTACTACTACGTGAGGAGAGATCTATGATAAGCAGCAGAAATACAGCACTAAATGGTCTCTCTTCTGGATGTGGCCAAAAACCAGAGAATACGTTAGTATATAAAAAAATACATTGTAGACACGAAGTCAGCATGGTTATTTGGAAGATAATTTTGCAGCTTCTTCTGATTCTTCTTTATACACTTGGAAAGAAAACACAATGAGCTACCTTTTTTCCCCTCTTTCCTTACCAAAACGGTTTCAGGCATCATTTTGATTTGCTGATCAGGGTCAATGTTGTATAGCAGTAGCTGTAATCTTCTCTTGGCAAAAGCCAAGCAATCCACCACTTCTTTGCTGTAGGCCAGTCCAGTAAAGGTGGCCGTGGGCATCTGCCTACATCTTTACGAAGCTCTCCTTGACGTGGAGTCCATCCTGCCCACTAGTTTTCTCCCCAAGCTCTCTGCTGGGCTGAACACTACATGCAGTCCTTTTATTCATGAGCCCAGCTACTCTAGAATTAGCCCTCCTTCTCTCAGGGGGTTGAAAACATCAGCAAAAGGAAATCCCTCCACAGTTAGCACCTTACAGAGATCCTCTAGGGGAAACACCTTTAATTTCAGGCTCCTTTTGCCAGAATCACACAACTCCTCAGCCACTGTCACCACTACAGAGCGCTTTACTGTATTAACAGCAGTGAAAAGAAAAACTAGCAAGCAGTCTAACAAGTGAAATGACTTGTCCTTTATACCTACCTACAACTAAGACATCATCAGGTAACTGTAGAAACCATAGTACAGATAAAACTGAGCTTAAAAGAATTAGTGTAATATCAAGCATGTCCTTACCATTCAACAACAAAAGAAAAAAAAAAAAGGAACAGTCATCTTCCAGAATTAAAGAATAATGAGCTATTTCACAGGCCTACAAGAATACTCATTAAGGTATTGTCAACTGACTATAGTTTCCAATAAGGGGAAAGTAAGGTCTCCTTCAACTCCAGCCAGCTTATCCCTCTGAAAGGTTCTGTGCAATGAAGTATTTTGTCTAGTGCCAAGCATTTTGATCTGAAGAAATCCAAAGTCTCTTTATGATACAGACAAGTATTTGTCTCAAAAACTTTCTTCTTTTGCCCCTCCCAAGACAGCTGTTAAGATTATACTACCCCAACACAAAGTAATAGTGACAATCCATGTTAATTTTTTCATCCTTACTGAGATCTCAGAAAGTAACTTCTTACAACTAAGCTGCTGTTTTACTGTAGGCATACTACCGTACAGCTTTCCTTTGTCAGAAGTGAACTTTTTTCCACAGAAGTAGATGGAAACAGGCATGCCTGTTAAGAAAAAAGTCTGCATAAGGCACTCTCACCCACTTCGGCTACTAGTCAGTATGTTTTCCCCATGTGCCTTACTGCACAGCAGGACAAACATCCCTCTTCCACAAGGGACACGGGATGACCAACTGCCCATGCCACTGTCTGCAAGAAAGGCAGCTTTTGAAAGTCTCAGAAATTTGTTAAAAGCCATCCTTTTCCTTCTTCATAACTTTCCAGGAAGATTCACAACCAAGGCCAGTGAAAAAAAAACGGGCTATACCATGAAAAAAACCCTTAGAACTTGAAAGAAAAACAGCTTGAGACTGTGAAGAGAATGCAAGCACACACAGAGCCACAGCCAGGAAAAAAGCCAGCCATACTGAGACACTGAAGAAGAAGAATGAAGAAAAATGAGGACTATTTCCAAACAATATTCATGCTCATACAGCTTCTTACCTGATTTATATCTAATACCTGAAACAACACTAAACACCTGCGGAAAGGATTAGGTACAAACAAATGCAAAATGAAACTGTTATTTTCACAATACTCAACTAATATTTGGTTAAGTCACTACCCGGCAGAAGTTGATAGCCAGCATCCTCTTAATTTATAAAAATAATGGAGCATTGCTAAACCAAGTCACATGAAGTAACAGTATGGCAATGCCACGTGCGGTATTGGTAAGAAACTGCTTGCCTTATGCCACTTAATTGCTTCAACAGGCAATAAAGTTTTGCATTAACTGCCTGATAAGAAAATGTATCACAATATTAGCACAAAGTCATTCAAAGTCTGGAGCATCAATTTACCAAAAGGTGTAATTATGAAAATGCAGTAGAAATATTCCATATTCCTTTCTCCTTGTACCGGGTTATCTCTCTAAAAATCGGGAGCAAAATTCTAACGAATATTGTAAACACGAATCAAGCAGAAAATACATATAGCATCATCCACCTGTTGCTCTAGTTCTTGGTTAAAACTAGGTAGCATCACAACGTCTTTACTTCACATGGAGAAAGAAAAAAAAAAAATTGTCAAGGGCCACCCAGAACTGAGTGAATATATTTATATATTTTAGATAAAGGATCACTCTGAACTGAGTGAAGACATTTTACATTTCTGTTTGTAAAAATTTTAAGAAAGTAAACAATATTCTGCATATAAAATAGGAATATATTCATTATTTCTACATTCTGAGGAGACTGACATCCATGTTGTAAGCAACCCCCTGTCTGTTCAATAATTTATTTCCCATAAATTGATTAAAAGTCTCCAGACTTGACAACTTCCTATCACAGGCATACTACATCTACACAATACCTACATTTTCTTCGCAATCTCTGCTACAGAGATCAGTTTTTTAGTTCTGTTTTGAGTATCTAATATGTCCATATGGTCAACATATTTCTAATGATAAGAACAATGAAGGCCCCAGTAAATACAGTTGCGAGTCCCCTGATTTGGGGGACATAGTTTTAGCATCGATTCAGTTAAATCACACCAGCATATTCAGTCACTAAGTGGATGTTCTGAATAACTGTGCAGTCAACCCCTTACACCATATCTGGCATTGCGTCAAATTGGCCCTTTGAGACTAAATGATATAATCTGCTGCTCCCAAAATTCTGGTGAACTTAAATATTTGAGGGCGGGGAAAAAAAATCCTGCTTCTGTACCCAGACACCCTAGTCTCATCTCCTGATTTTATAAGATCACAACTACAGTAGGATACAAATACCTTGCAACATTTTCTTAGCTGTTCTCATAACATCAAGCTATGGTAAGAAGAAAAGCAGGAACGCATTTTGTAAATCCAGAATTAAGATCCAGAAACCTGCCTCCCGGGACCACAGAAGTACTTACTGTCTGTTGGGACTTCGGGAGCTGCTCAGTATCACATAAAAAGTAGAATGAGGAATCTGAAGCTGATTCTCGCCCTGTACTGAACTAATGTGCTAACTAGTAAGCACCGTATTCTGTTTTCATTGAATTGAAACTGTAAGGAGAGTTCATTCTACAAGAATACAATGGATCTTCCTGGATGGTACGGAAGCGTAAAGAGTTTAGGTATTGATGCTTGATATAGAAATACTTTATTAAAGCCCACTGCTATTCTGAAACATTCTTAAGAAAACTGCAGAGGGTCCACATGTGTATCAAGATATGAACACATACATGTCTGTGTCATGAAAAGTATTTTTTAAAATACTGGCTATTAAAAATTCTATTACAACAAAGCTGAAAAAGTAGCATTCATAATTACTGTGTCAATGCATTCTTGTAAAACTGGAATCCAGCTTTGTGATTAACAAATCAAATCAAGCAGCACAGATGATAATTGGTAAACACAGGAGTTTCAAACACACTAAAATAAACGTTCTTATTGTCATGATGTTGCTGCTTAAAGAACACAATCCCACAAAACCTATTTGTGCAGTCAATATGCTTTGAATAATACACTACATTGTCGAAGGGAGAACAGTTCTCAAAACCCAATTCTTTAAACAGAACCAAGCACAGCACTTAACACTACCTCAAGGAGTTTAAAGATTAGAATTGCCTATGTTCACAGAGCAGTAGATAATGTGTGTGCTAGTGACTGAGTCTCACAGGTTTATCTCCTAGTATAAAAATCCGAATTTTATAATGGTTGTGGACTTTCTTGCCTGTATAGATACTTTATCATTTATTGAAGATTCAGCATAAAAATCTCTTCATCTTACTTCTCAAATTCCAACTCCAAATAAAAGCGGCTGTTCAAAGATTAGATCTCTTCAAGAGACAGCTCTGAAATGCAGGGGGGTAAACTTGGTGTTTAGATATTTACCTGGAAGCCTTTCCTCAAGCAGTATTCCAGACAATATTCTTCTATTACCAAATCAGAGATAAATATGTCAATATAAACTTTCCAAGAGTTAAGAGTGATGCCTGTCAAATTAGACTAGAAGTGTCTCATACAACCGATCGTCTGTATCAATGTAGCTTCACCCCACTACAGCTTTTCCTGTCAAATCTCACCATCGCTACTCCATGACCCTTTCTTGAAAAGCAACACACAAAGGTGCTCTGTGCCAGGCAGCTATCAATTTGCTCCACAGAAAAATGAGGGGCCAATATTTTAACATCTGCTCAGCTGTGGTAATAAGCTGAAAAGCGTTTTTTGTCCTATATTCTCAACAGCATGTGCAGCAGTTCAACAGAATCACTCTTTAGATATTCCAGCAATTTATTATCGTTAGGAACAAAAATGTATTTCCTAAAACTGAGTCTTCTTTAAGGTATTTCTGAACATATTACCATATAATCAGAAAAATATTATTAGATGTTACAATCCTCAAAAAACCCAACCAAACCCCCTACACATCCAGCAACTAAAATGGACTCGCTTGCCGCTTGTCAGGCATAACCTGCCAAGCTATTAGCTTGCACTTTGAAGGCTTGCATTTGCTCATCGGCTGACCTGCACATCGCAGAGCCTTCGCAGGAGAAATGGCTTTCAAGCTCAGCTGCCTTCTGAGTGCCATCCATCATCAGAAGACACAGATTATTCCCTTTACAGTCGGCTACTTTGCCAAATTCTTCTGGCTCTGTCCCATCAGTCACACCCACATCACCCTGGGGAAAAGCAAACCCTGGCTCTGTATCTCGCTTCTGTCTGAAGTGCGGAGTGAAAAGCAATTACCATTTGATGCCATTTTCAAGGAAACTGAGGCGGAAATTCAGCTCTATCATTTACCAGCCTCCCCCAGCTCGCTGCACCAGTCAGTAGCTCGCAGGGGGCAGATAAAGGCAGACTGTGAACTTAAAACAGGAGGAGGGCTGAGCTGGGAATACACCATGTTTTGCTTAACACAGAACCATAAACAAACCAACATGCAGCAGGCTGCCCTTTGGAAGCCCTTCTAAAAATACATGTACGCATATACTTGTCACCGATACAAAACACCATATGGGTTATGACTTGCTATCCCAGAACTCAGTCTTACAGGATGGTCTAATAAGGCTGTTTTGCTTCCCAATAAGGCTTCCTCTCTGCAGTTTGTTTATACTCAAGAATTATAAATAAGATTCCCTTTTCAAATCAAAACATTCGCTCTTTCATTCACAGTACAATGAATAAATTGTGGAGATTTACTTGCAACCAGAAAACAAACCCCAAAAGCCTCCAAATGTGGCCTTTGTCTACCCATTACTGCCCTGCATGCCCTGCGAAAAGGTCTGTCTGGTTAAACCTTCACCCGCAGTGTCCTGCGAGCAGAGTTCACACCGCTGCAGAGCCCTGCTACAAAACAAACCACAAACACAGCAGGATTCTGCACCACCATCAACAGGCACCAAAAACCAGACGCATCCCAAGGATGCTAATTCCTTCTCCTCCAAGGAAAAGGGAGAATAAGAGAGAGGTCACAGCATCATCAGCTCATTGTTCAGATCCAGTCCAGAAAATGAGAGACGTTTGGAAAAGCCTTTATTGCCTTTTCTAATTAGACAGGTAAGAGGCTAAGGGGGAAGATTACAGCCACCGCTTCCCTGTTTGCAGTCTGTGTTCAAAACAGTGCAGTCATTTTCTGAGGAGAAACACAGCCAGCTGGGCTCAGTTCTTCTCACCTTCCTTTTACATTCCAACCTAATTCCTGTAGGCACCAGCATGCAAAGGGTTCCACAATCAGTTAAGGATGACCAGATCTCTTTGGGTCCATTTGCTGTTTTGCTACAATCTGGCTGAGTGACACACACCATTAATGTGCTTAGTGAAAACCCAGCAAGAGATATTTGAAAAGATTATCCATAAACTGAAGAATTTTTAAAAATGGTCTATCACTGGAAACGCATACATCTGAACTTGTGTTCCTCTGTTTAAAATACATGACCATACCACATTCCATAGACCTATCTCACTACATCTTAAAATGTTATTACTCTTCACTGCCAAATGCAAACCCACTGTGCCAGCAGGAAACAGAGAAGTCCTACACATTCAAGGGATTTTTGAGAAGTCAACACGATGATGTGCTCTGAAACCAAAAGCAACCATTAGAGATACAAAGCACTATACTTCACAGGCAAACAGCCAAGAAAGCAACTACAGCAACACTGTTGGGTTTTTTGAGGGAGGGACTACACTTAATCCCCCCTCATTCCCCAAAGAAGGTGTTTTCAGCATCCAATTTATTATTTGGAAGTCAGGCAATGGACAAGAAATCAGCTGATATACACCCTAACATGGTCCTTCAGCCTGCCCTCCTCCTGATAAATCACAGTGGGAACACCCCGCTCTGTCCACCAGCCTTACACCTTCAGCAACAGCCGCCACCGCCAACATTTTAGTTATACGTGCAGGAGGAGCTCGAGGTACTGCAGAATATGTACACGGCTGCTCTAGAGAACCTTTCCCCAACAGCACGTGCAGACATCACCAAGAAGCCACAGCGAGGGCAAATGGGCAGCACTGGACTGGCGCTTTCTCACCGAAAGTCCTCTGCTGAAGATTTGATCCCAACCTTCACCTTGCCTGCAACAAGCACCACTTTTTGCCAATACTGTCCTCTCTTTTCCACTGCAGAAAGGGTGGTAGTACCAGACTACTGAGTTTCTGGGGTTCCTCTATTCCCATCCTTTTTTGAAAATAAAAGTCCAGCAGCTCCAAGACCTCTTCTTGCCAGGTGCCTTCCCAACACTTCTGTGGCTCCACCAGCAGTGGTCTTGTGCCTTTCCTCCTTTAACCATGGTGGCAGATCCTTTGGTATGCCACAAAGCACGCTTTTTTTCCCCCCCCTCCCCATGACAGGTGGATACCATGTGCATCCTGTGAATCTTGACTCTGAAATCAGAGTGGTAAAATGGGTCATCCCTTCCTTAATCCCAGACAAACTTCTTCCCTGGAAATTGTGCAGCTGTATCAGCAAATTCTAGGTTGCAAAGGGGAAGGAAAAAAGCTGGGGGCAGGGGGAGAAGAGGGGCAGAAATCTCAAGTGCATTAAAGGAGGGGATGTTGTCCTATCTCCCTGGACATTACTGACCAGGAATCAAAGTTCAAGCCATCCAGTTTGTTTGGGGTTTTTTTTCTACCAAGAAGGGCTACTTCCTTTACAGAAAACTAGTCGTCTTCGAATTGATGACAAGTTGCAAAATGAAAGTTAAATTATAAAGTTAAGTTAATCAAAAGCAGAGAAAGTGTATTAACTACTGGATTTTGACAAAAAACCACTATTCTCAACCCTCTCCCACGCTCAGCAGACTCAGTCTATGTTAATTTTATTGCTTCCAAATAATTAAATTCCATTCCAAGTGGGGCTGATCTACACTGCTTCAGACTAATTACTACCTTGGTTCCAAAAGTTCTCCTCCCTGCCC
>Ga0181612_149354_pt1 | contig 10124 bp, 8 predicted proteins | sample HoacroProtozoa21_FD_119630 | JGI IMG/M metagenome (GOLD analysis project Ga0181612, IMG submission 119630) | Hoatzin crop microbial communities from Cojedes, Venezuel. Combined Assembly of Gp0051906, Gp0051904, Gp0051908
AAGTTGCCCAAGACATTTCTTTTACCTCTTCTGCACTTGAATGCCAAAATTGTGCTTCACTTTTGAGAACTGGACTCATGGCGATGTTTTACTGCCAAAACCATTGGTATGGTTATTTTATTTGCTTTTGTGCTTCTTTCACAAATGAGTTGGCAGGTGTATTGTCCCACTGTGCTGTGTAACGACATGCCTATGAACCAGAACAGCTGCCATAGCTAGGTACAAGTATGTTGTTCTTAAGCAGCAGCTACTGTGCATTATCATTCTTCCTTCTTGGAAAAAATCCACGCTTCTTGCAGAGCAAGTGGTCATGAGGAATGTAAGGTGCCTGACAGCATTCCCTCCTTCCTTGTCCCAAAGGAAGATATAAAATATTTTAAGATTTAAAATGGTAACATTACCTCTTAGAAGCCAAGTGGTCTGAAATGACTTACCTTCATTTGATACACTGTCTAGGCCTTATTTTAAAGAACTGGGTTCAGTTCTAATAGTAAGTCAGACCTCCAATGTGGTCTCGAAATGGTCTCCTGGCAACCCAATTTTAAATGCTTAATCTATGTTGCCTTTACCAAATGGTTGTCATAAATCATAGTTTGCTTCCTACTTATATTTCACTCACGATACAGGAAGAAGAAATGCCAGCAAAATGGTAAAGACATATGTTAGAGGAATATGCTGTACACGTGCACACACAGTTAAACCTTTTCTACCAGAAATAAGTATTAGTACAATTTTTATTTAAAATAAAAAAGAAAGCAAATCCTAGGACTGTGCTAACTTATGGTAGAATAATTTAAAACAGGATTCAAAGTCAGGTGTGTGTATTCAGTTGCAGAAACAAAAACAGTGAAGCAAAGCAGAAAATTATGCTTTCATCCCAATTCATTCCAATGCATTCCAGGCTAAAAATGACAGTTTAAAGTCCACAGAAAAGAGCAATTAGTAAGGAAAAACAGCCAATAAATGAAGTAATAAAAGCAAGTACTTCCAGCTCTACAGTAAGCTTGTCTACAGTAAATATTCTGTGGTTGTTGGATGGCAATAACTACAGGAATGTATTCACATTTCCTCTCACTTAATGAGAATGCAGTAGATAGCACGCATGCTCCCATGCTTACCCGAAGCTTTCGGCCGAACACATTGACTTTTCCCTGGGCTTGCTCCTTGCGGAATCGCCACTCCACCAGGTTCTGCCCATTCTCCCCTGGGAGGGTCATGTTCCTCTTTGCCACGGTTGGGTTGGCAGTGCCAGCCAACACGTGTGGCTCTGTCTGATAGTGCGAGTCCAGGCCGCTGGCGTACAGGATTCTCAGGGAGCCATCATAACCAATCTGATAGCTATTTCTCAACTGATCTGAAAAGGCAAAAAGAGAGGCACAGGTTATCTGCATCGGTTAAGACTCAGCCTTTGTCCTGCACACTTTATGCAGTATGTGTGTGTAACATCTTGACTTCACATTACTGGTCCCATGGCAATAAACACCCAGGGTGAGATTGGTAAGACTATCTGTATCACATGAGAGCACAAATGCCTTTGGGACCTATCTTCAAAGTCACTTAAACACTGAAGAAAATCCCACCCTCGGAGTGTATTCTTTGGACTGGCACAAAGCACATTTTCTGCTGTTTTATTAGGCATTTTTGGCCTAATCCTAAGCATACTGTGACTACTGACTTTTGCAAGGATATGGCTGCTGGGAGGTCACATGCTATTTTACAGCTAAAATCTCACTTCGTGCTATTTCTGCACCTATTTCTCTTTCAATCCATCTCTCCCTCCTTTCCAGGGTTCCCTTTCAATGCAAAGTAGGGATTCTGACTACTTCCTATAGCTGTTGACAAAAGCTGTTTGGTTAGGAAACATATTTAATTCTACTTTCATTGCAACTCCTTCTTTCCCTGAACAGGTCTTTCTAGATATGTATAAAACCATGTCTGTATCACCCCTTCCTCCAAACACTATGCCTCTGAAGGTTCTTTCTAACACATCCGACTGGAGCTACTTGTACCATAAGAAAACAGTTTTCAGGTCAGTATCTGCTGAGAAATCTTTTCTCTACAGTACCTTGAACCATGGTATAGAAAGAATCAATTGATGATAAGTTGGAAGTGATGCTGACGTCTTCCTCTCTGCTGGATGACTCAATATCCACTGTAATGGCCCTTTCCATTTCCCCATGAAGGTTAGTGACAACTCCAGTTGGGAACGTAACATTTGTTAGACGGCCCTCGCTATCGTAGCTAAAAAAAAAAAAAGGAAAAAAACAATAGTCCAGAAATTATACAAAGCAGGAACAAACTGTTTTCATTTACAAGTAAAATGAACAAAAATACCACCTACTCATATTGTTAAGGCACGTTTGCTTTTTTGTGTATGGGGTAGGCACAGCAAAGACTTCAAACGTGCTTTGAAGTAGTCAAAAGACTGCTTAACATACAGGAGCCTCAATGGTGATAGCAAGAGCCAACAGATAGATCTTCAGCTCTGCATATTATTCTTTGAAGTGTGACCAGGTCCTGCTGCACATCTAATTCACCGTTTCAAAGGGAGCATATTTAGTGGTGCTAAATTCCATAGCATTCTGCATTCGCTCCCTATTATTGGACTAGATTTTGCTGTTATTGTAGGAATCCTCAAAATTTTTCATAAAAAGGGTCTCTTAATAAGAGTGTCTCTTGGGCCCTTCCTATTCCGTGATTATGCAGACCACCTGCCCTCCTGTTCCTGAGTGCTTAACATCCCTTGTATTATTAACAGAAAGAATCTCTGGTAGTATTTAATCTACTTAAGCTGCTTGTAGCTGGAAATCAGAACAGCTAGCATATATAACTTGTTAACTGCCTGTGGATCAGGATTTGAGAACTGTGGCATAAGCCATGCAGGAGATGCCTTTTCTTTCTGGCTCTGCTGACATTTCTTTAAACCAAGGGCCATACATCCATTTAATATGAATAGGTAGATACAATTTCTGTAACTGAAGTAGACCTATGATGTCTAAACCATGTCTTTTCCTATGCTGTGTTACGTGTACTCCATTGGTACAAGACCCGAGACCATGCCCACATCCAAACAAGCATTGTGGTCACAGCATGGACACAGAGTTACGTGAGTTTCAGGTCATAAAACTGCCTTTAAGGTTAGCTCTTCAGCACTACAGCCTGTATTCGTCAGACTGGATGTTCAGCTGAGGCTCCTCGTTTAGAACTATCGCCTGCCTGCGCCTGTAATGGAGAGAAACGAGTACCCAAAGGGTGATTTCCAGGCCCACATATGACCTGTTTGCTCTCAGGAGTTTTCCATCCCTCTCCCATGACCTGTAGTGGGAAGCTGAAGGAAGGTTCACTATCTCTTAAAGTAACTAGAACGTGACCCTGCAGGTCCTCACAGTGCGCGAGGTCTTTCATGCTTACGATTATCATCGAAATTGCTCCTCCTGGGAAAGAAATGCAAAACAATAAAAAAAACCCAACCAAAAAAAGCCCCAAGCATATCACTGAGGGAGGCTACAGAAACTGTTTTTCTCAAATTGAGAGAATTAATTCCAAACAGTTTTAACCCACAACACAATAACTTTCTCTGAACAGCATGAGTACTGCACAGCATTGCTGTAACTGAAAGGATTAGGTTAAGAAATGTTTTTTTCCAGTTTGCTTACTCTGTAGATTTGACAGCTTTTTGCATACAGTCATTTCCATCCTTTTAACACAGTTGATTTCCTTTGTTTATATAAGACATTCACTTAGCAACAGGAAAAAGAAAAGAACGTCTGAAAATCAGAAACCATACTGCAAGCCAGGGAAATCAAGTGGGGAAACTTCTTTTTTGAAGTTCAGTACATGTCAAGATAATGGGCTTTCTTGCAGTGTGTTTCTAGCCCTAATTCTGGCTCTTTGTCACATAGTGGACTTGGCAAGCCGAGATACTGCATTTATGTGGGAGACCGAAACAAACATACCAACGCTCCTTGTGCGTAAGTGTGACTGCTGGCCTATTCACGACCTCCAGTCTCATTCCTCAGTTCCAGACACTTCCTTTATTTCCATGCACAGCTTCCCTGTGCAGCTCCCAGGGGAACGCATATTGACCAATTAGTGTCCTTGTCTATTTTCTGCTTTATGTTTGAAAATGGTATCAAATTATTTTGTTGGGAATTACTTGCGTCCTTTGATTCCAGTAGCCAAGTACTGGTCTTTATTTCAAACAATGCTTACTAAAGCGGCAGAAGGTAAGATTTCCCTGTAAGAACTTTTCACCCTTTGAATCACAGTATTTGTGAGAAATTAATTACTGTCTTTCTGAGTGTACCACTTGAGTCGAAAACGCTACGCATCAGTAGTATTCAGTGTGTGGCTTCACTGCAGTATGCAGCGCTGAGCATCGCTATTCTTGTTTCATGCATTCTTGCTTCCACATTATTATTTTTTGACTCCGCACCTGTAGTTCCTGAACTGGTCTCTTCTTTTGCAAATACATGAAAGCACACCATGAGCCTGAGATAAGCAGCTAATATTATTACAGTGGGGGAGAGTTCAAAGATCAGCAAAAAATCGTGCTACACATTCATGTTCTTAAAAACATGACTTTAAAGCTGAAAGAATCTTAAAAGCTGCGATTGGTTGGTTCAGGCGACCTAGTGCAAGAAGAAAATGTGACTGAGACGTGAAAGGTAAGAATAGGATTTCTCATACTTTTATAGCCAGGAACAAAAAGAAAGAAGGGAAACAGGTCTTTCCACAATTTACTGCATATTCCATTTTATGATGGATTGTAATGTGTGTCCTTCATTTTGTTCACAGCACATTGAATACTAAACTTACTTTATACTTGCTATCTTTTTGCCCACAATGAAAGCCTTATCAATGCTCAGCATAGCAACATCACTCATACCTTTGGGCATTCCTCTGCCATTTCTCTTATTACATCCAAATATCCTTGCGTTCTGCTGCCAAGGTGAATTTATTCATCCAAGATTGTCAGTTTGAGACTGAGAGATTTCTTTTATCTGCCTAGTATTCTAATATTGAAACTACCCTAAAAGGAGTGAGACCTAAAGTCGTAAGGGCGAGTGCCTGCATTTGGCATTTCCCAGCCTCTTTGATCTTTCCGTCCAAACCCAGGCTCAGGCACACGTGTTCCTGTGGAGCCCTCTGATCTTTCTTCTACGTCAGGCTCTGCACCAAAGCCAGTCAACCAACCCTCCACAGCTCCTCAAGAGCAAGTCGCACACAAACTTTTCAGGAATCTAAAACTGAAATTTGCTCACCGGGCGTGACCTCATGCGCATGAATCCCAGCAGCTCATTTCCATTTGCATTAACGTAACAATCTTCGCATTTGGTCAATAACTACAGAAGACAGCAGCAGGGGCAGCTGCCACCACCGCTAGCTGAAGTTCCCCTTAGATCAAATTCTTTTTCTTCTTTAGGATGAGCTGCCGCTGCCAGATAGTTTTCCCCTTCTGCAGTGAGAATTTCTCAGAGATAATGATTATCAGCTTCCCAGATTCTTGACCTTTTGCTCTTCACCTGCTGGAAGTCTCTCTTCCATTGTTCGTCTCCTTTAGTTTTAATTACATTCCTTCCCAGACCATTTTCTGTTCTAGTCTATGTAGGACACTTCACTTTGCAGTGGTAACTTCCTGGGAAGCCTTGTCACAGATGGAAATGCCCTACATTCTTTATTTCTGACTTGTTTCTCATGTGCATTGTTTGGAGCACGTTTAGCTCAACCCCACCTGGCAGAGCATTATTAATGTTTTATATCAGAAGTTACTTCCACATAAAATAGGGAGCTGTAGAAATGAAGTGTGTAGTAAAGGTTGCTGCCAGCACCAGTTGCTGAGTTATGACTGACACTGTTTTTCCACAGACCTCGGCAGCACACTCCCTTAACAAAATAAATTCTGTAATTTTTTTTTTTTTGCTATTGTAAATATGTCAGGTTGAAGAGCGAGGCGCACTGGTTCCTGCACATTTCAGATAACAAGACATACAGTGCAAATGTGTATTATGTATTTCTTTAAAGACTGGTTACAGATTATACTATTAGTTGGGATACTGTAATAGAGAAATGAGGCATGAATGCATTTCATAATATAGAAATGTATAATTTTGACAGTAAAATGAAAAGTACTGTTACATTCTCACTCAACACACATCAGGCATTTCCTCTATGCATCTCAAATTATCAAGAGTGGCTAAAAAATTTATGGACCTTTACCCTACTTGTTTCAAACTATTTGTCAGAAGCCTTATAGACCAAGGTGCTGCTTCTTGGCCGTTGAGAACAGGAGCTTCACAGCTGCCTTTCAGCATGCTGTTGCTTGAGGGGTGTACTCACCACGTTGACACACACTGAAAAACGCATCATAACCTAGCAATGAAAGGTCTCCTTCAGCTTATTGAGGCCACTAAGTTCACATTCACATAGAGGACTGTTGTCTTTTAACGTTAAAGAGCGCTGGTTTGCCACTACGTTCTTTCACTTGCACTCAGCCTCCTCGCTGCAAGCTTAGTCTCTCCCAAACAGGGAATTCAGCTGGAAATGCCAGCGAAGAGAAGCCACCTTGACAGGGCATCACTGCATCGCTAAACCAGTCGCAACACAGTTATCGTGCTGATCAAAAGGAAACAAACCCAGAGGTTATATATCATCTCTTTTATTAGCATTTCGTCACCCGTATGGAGCTCTCCTGGCCTCCACTGGTTTAAAATAGGGCACGGCAACTGACTGGGAGCTCTAGTTCTGACCGTCTTTAACCATTATGTGGGCTGTTGAAAGATAGGAAAAGACTTTCAACTTCAGCAAAATGAAATTTTTAATTTTTTCACTTTACTCCATTCCAGAGTTGCTTTCCTCATTTCGATATGCATTTTTGCTTTTTATTTGTCTGAAGAGTGACTGAATGAGCTTGCTAAGAATGAAAAAAGTGAAAATAATCTACAGATGAATGGATAGACAAATGATTTCTCCTTTTTTTTTTGGCATTTCTTCTTTAGTCTCATTGAAATACACGCTTCAGTGGATCCAAAACTACTTATTTATAATCTGCCTTTTAAAAAATAATATTAATTGAAATACTGTATGCACATATTCCTTTCTTTCCACACCATGTGTTTGACATCTTAAAAGGTTTAGCATCTTGCTTGTGAATTCACAATACAAATATATCAGGAAACCCAAAATATTAAACTGAGATAGAACATTTTTTTTAAATTGAACCATAAAAAATGAGATAGCTGTATGTCTTGCTAATATTGTTTTGTTTTGCTTAACAAGAAGGAAGCAAATGTGTCATAAATGACAATTTGATGTATGTTAGTAGGCTTGTAAATTATGACAAGTGGATTTTTTTTTTTTTAATTTGACTACTGTCTAAGAAGGGTAGCATTTTTCCTTCATTCTTATCTGCAATATTATTAAGCGTGAGGAAAAAAGTAAATATTCTTTCCAGTCTTACAGAATTTTAAATATATGGGGGGGAAAAAAAAGCTTCCTTCCTTTCTTTTTCCTTTCCTTCCTGCTCTACCCCTTTTCCCTCTCCCTCTCCTTTTCTCTTTCTCCTTTTCCCTTTCCCCTTTTCCTTTTTCTTTCTGCTGTGCCTAGCTCTGAGAAAATAGTGGATGAATAGGAATTACAGAAAATAGGTCTGGGAGTGATTCTAGGAGGGAGCTAAAGTAAACTGCAGCCCAAAGTCCCACTCTGGTCAGGAATTTATCTACCTACTTGATTTTTTAAATGGAATTTCAGCAGAAGATGCAAACTCACAAAACTGCAGAGGCTGGAAGGGCATTAAAAGTATCAGTATCAGCTGAATTTCTCTGTCCTGCGCACCCAAGTGTCAGACAACGCATGCTTCACCTCGAGCAGCTGGTCCGCTTTCCCTGTGCCTTTATCTGACGGCTGCCCTCCATGGGGAAAGGGTCTTTATCCATTTCCATCTGGGAAAGTCTTACGCAACTGTTTGCACAGCTGGTTCAGTAATTCAGGTAATGGTCTTTTATCTTAGCAACGTGGCCAGGATGAATTTTTCAGCTCAGGTTTAATGAAGAGATTTCCTCAGCTGGAAAGTGATTGACAATTTCTCTTTTCACCTTCTCCTGTTACAGCTGCTGGTTTTGAGGCTTTTTTTTTTTTTTTCCCCGTGTCCATTTCGGCATAATGTTAAAATGATAGTTTTTGGTCTTTTTTTTCTAGACTGGCATCCAGCACACCAGACGCAAACAATTCACCTAAATAGGCTGGTCTTGACAGCCATAACTCATCTGCAAAACGAGAGGCATGCTCTAAACGGGCATCACTGCAGGCAGCGCGCCTGCTGGAAAGGGAGCTCAACCAGACGGCTCCACACCTTCCCTCGCGACAGCGCGCTCACCTCCGTATGGAGATGTTTGTGGAGCTCGTTTTCCACTTCATTGCACGACCAGGCAGAGAAGCGCGAGGTCAGTGCCCGTGCTGTGGCATGACTGACCACCTCCGTGGCCGAATCCAAAACGACTTCCCGAGACAAGTATCTGGGGGGGAGCGGTGCTTTGCAGTGAAGGGAGCAACGCGCCAATTTATCACGCCAGGGCCACTGCTTTACTTCTTGGCAGAAGGCTGCCAAAGTTTTCACTCCTTGCAGTACGGTGTTGCAAGCCTCCCACACTGTGCTGTGTGCTGCGATAAGCACCTGCCGTGCGCATTCTCACCAGGATTCACAAAAACAGAAATTCTTCCACAACTCGCATTTCTGACACACACCTTACAGGTGCAAGGCCTTGCCCAGATAAATAGTGTTAATGGTGACGGTGCTTTCTGAAGAGCGGGACGAACCGCCCCGGTGTATGCACAGGGGGAAGGGGTGCACTGGGAGCAGTGGGGTGGAGGTGGTGTGACTCAACCGGGAGGCGTTATCTGAGATGGAGCAGCTTCCCAGGGTCGGGGGTGCTCCTCAGCAGCGCGTACCCTTCTGAACTGGGCACAGCTGATTCAGGAGCAATTGCAGGGGGCTTCTCACAGAATCACAGAATGTTTGGGGTTGGAAGGGACCTCTGTGGGTCACCCAGTCCAACCCGCCTGCCGAAGCAGGGTCACCTACAGCAGGCTGCACAGGACCTTGTCCAGGTGGGTCTTGAATATCTCCAGAGAAGGAGACTCCACAACCTCCCTGGGCAATTTGTTCCAGGGCTCCATCGCCCTCAGAATGAAGAAGTTCTTCCTCATGTTCAGATGGAACTTCCTATGCTTCAGTTTGTGCCCATTGCCCCTTGTTCTGTCGCTGGACACCACTGAAAGGAGTTTGGCCCCATCCTCCTGACACCGACCCTTGAGATATTTATATGCATTTATTAGGTCCCCCAGTGAAGAAACTGGAGCCATAAGGGCAGTAGCAAGGCACAAGCGACTGCGGTCTTAGTCATCATGCAGGTACACACAGGGCAAGATCCTGGGGACACTGTCTCTTCAACCACCTCAGGAAAGAAGACAGGATGGAGATTCGTGGATGCAGCTACATTCACATCAGTACCTCTGCTTGTAATAATGGCAGAAGACTGGCAATGTGCTTTGCAAAATCGTCCCGTTCATTCTGCAGCACAAACTGAGCTATCGAGCAAGCTTTGCTGCAAAGCTCGCTCTGTGAATGGCTTTGTACTGGAAAGTCAATTCATTCACTGGGGCAAATGGCTGGTTTGGGGCTTTTCTTTAACTTAGTGCTGGAGTAAAACCCAGTTCTTTGCTATAAACAACACCTGGTGTGGCAATAAAGCCATCCTGAAAAGCTCTGCCCATTTTCTCTCCCTCCACTGCAAAGAACTTGCAGGATCTGTCTCTCTAGGCTAACTTTAATTTCCTGGTAAGGTGAAATGATGCTGAAAAATACATGCATAGGATTTGATGATTCAGGGATATCAGATTAAGGGAAAAGTGTACTACGCTTTCTATTGTTTGTCTGAGATGATGTGTGTTTACCCACCTCTCCACATCATTTCCCGTATTTTATGGGCTAAGTGCTTACAGCTCCCATCAAATTAGTGAGAGTTATTAGTGTCCTTCACACATGAAATAAGTCTTATCATTAAAGTATACAGGAACTTTACGGCAGCACAGGACAGCCATCAGCTCCTTTTCCAGGGATTCTTTCC
>Ga0181612_151314_pt1 | contig 10123 bp, 4 predicted proteins | sample HoacroProtozoa21_FD_119630 | JGI IMG/M metagenome (GOLD analysis project Ga0181612, IMG submission 119630) | Hoatzin crop microbial communities from Cojedes, Venezuel. Combined Assembly of Gp0051906, Gp0051904, Gp0051908
GTTGTCAAGCATTGGAACAGGCTGCCCAGGGAAGTGGTGGAGTCACCATCCCTGGAGGTACTTAAAAGACGTGTAGATGTGGCACTTAGGGACATGGCTTAGTGGTGGACTTTGCAGTGTTGGGTTAATGGTTGGACTCAACAACATGAAAGGTCCTTCCCAACCTAGCCGCTTCTATGATTCTACTAGACAGTGTTTAACATTTCCACGGTAGCAATTTCTTTGTCAGAAGCTTGGTCTGGTCAGTTTAATTCATAGGTACTGTACAAGCAGCCCTTGAGGCATGCCTGAAGGTGAATAAGAACACCAGATCAAATGACAGCAATGAGAGCAAAATGTCACCATCATTGGCAATGTGTACAATCACACATGTAATACATTCACTTGAAGTTACAGTTAAAATTAGTAAGAAAAAAAGTATTGCTTAACTATTATGTCTCTAAGAAAAACTATCTTTTAAAAAGCCATGCTAATTAAATATCCATGCTTTCATTACTTGAAATCAACCCTCTGAGTGGGCTGTGCACACATCTTTAATCCACCTTTCCAAGTTCCAGAATTCAGGAATGAATTGAAATAACTTTAATGTAGGGTTACATCAAAACTACTGATGTTTTATACAGTAATTTATTTTGTGGGTTTATTTTATTAAATCACTAAAAAAGAGCAGCTGATTTGTCAGTGGTTTCCTCCCTCTACCTTTCCAACTAAAACCCCAGTCATTGCCTTGAATTGTAGAAGCACACCACGGAATGTCTCTTGAAGCAATTCTGCTGTTCAGCTGAACTCATAGGAACCATTTGCAAGATTAAAAATAAAACATGAGACATTTCTGGATCACATATTGATCGTTTAATTAGTTTCCATTTTAACTGCATGCTAGTTTTGGCACAGAATATTTATGTTGGCTGAACATCACGATTAGTCTTCTAAGAGATCTATATGTCAAAAGTCAAGTATTTAGGTGAAAGCATTAATGTTTAGATTCTGTGTTAACCGTGTTTAACTTCGGAGCTTCTGATTTTAAAAGGTATCTGAAAGCAATAATATAGTCTCATTCCACAAAGCAATTTTCATCTTTGTATCTATAGGTTGTGTTTTGAACCACTTTACAGTAATAAATGAACATTACTGTTCCGTTTATGAAGTTATACATATAATATGCAGAAATTCTCACATTATTAGTGCTGAGATCCAGTATGCTTTAAAAGCTTTGCCTCCCTGCTATTATTAATATTATTCTCTACGTTTCTCTCTCACAACCTTGCTGTATGGGTGAAGGTGTCATTTCAGGCAGTTAAGATGTCACCGAGTTATTCTGCTCATTTCTCCAGGATTTACAGCTTTGCAACAAAACCTGAGACAAATTATCTATTAAAACTTATTTTCTTAGACCAATTTCCCATAAATCAAACTATACATGCTGGGGAGGGAATTATCTGATTATTACGTATCCATCATCTGTTATCTAAACTGTTATCTTTATTCTGAAATTTAGTAAGTTTATTACTTCATTAACAATTCCTTTAAATTTCAGGCAATCCATACTACTTTGTTTTCCCTACAATTACACTAGAATATCTTCATACACTGTGTGAAATGAAATAAATTATAATTACTACCACAAATAGAGCTAGCTTCTATATCCAATCCACTTGTTTTGCATGACACTGATCGCACAAAGCAGGTGGAAATTTAGTTTATTCATCTGGCAAGGGTATGAGCAGATGGCATGCAAGGCACAAGGGGAGCAAACGGATCCTGCTACTGCGGCACTAAACTCTAACAGCTGCCAGATCTCTGACAGCTGGTAGGTGATACTGCACCTTGTTAAAACTTGAAGAGGACTTCTGGGACACACTGACTCCTGACCAGCCTCAGGTAAAGCAGGCCACTAACATTTCATACCAGCTTCTCTGCTGAATCCCTCCTCAAGTTCTCATCCTGAAAGCTTCCCAGCGAGACCATGAACCTCTTAGTGCTCAGGCTGCAATACCTATGTTTACATATAACCAATGCCTTATGCAGCACAGATGACAACCTGCCATCTTTTCTCCAAGTTGTGTTACTTTCACATACTCACAAACAAGATGTTATTAGAAATCCCACAGAAATTATGAAGGATCACAGAATTTGTGAAAACCAAATGATGTGATGCAAGAGGGGAAAAGCAGTGAATTGGTGTTGAGAAATAAGTGTTTTTGCAAAATATTCACTCTGGGTTTCTTCCAAAATGAAAGGATAGGTAACAACAAAAAAATAGGGAGTCGAGGAAGATTCACTACCTTAACATGAAATTTTAGGGATGAGATTGAGAGGTAAACAAAATCCCATGTAGAATCTCAGTTCCCTGATATTCAGGATCCCACTCCATCATTTTCATTTGAAACACTGTACTTTAAATGGTCAAATGTGGAAACTGGATCTAGATTTGACCTCTGGCAGTTCTCTAACCACAGGGAAAGTGTGTTCATTATTTATAAGAAATTAGAAAACTTGCACATCAAACCACCAGTTTATTATGGCTTAAAATATTTTGTGTCACTACAGTTAATTGGCATGTTTTCTTAGTAAACATATGTTCAGAAAACTCATAAATCAGACTAGCTGTGTTTGCAAGCAACATTTTCATATCAGACATTTTCTATTTTTGTACAGAAAAATCAAGCTGTTAAAATATCCAAACTAAAATTGCACTCATTCATAGTTGGGTGAGACACTGTTCAGATAAAAAGTGCTATTGTTTCTTCTAAGACAGAAGCTGTGTAATAGCTAAACACAGTAATTCTCAACAATTCAGCTCTGTAGCTGAAAATTAAGGGGAACATTTTCTAGAGTAGAAAAGGCAGTTAGGCCTCCAAATAGTTTCTCTATCCATTTTTGACAATTTACTTACAGGGTTTATGCAGTTATTTATAACAGCCATAATCCGAAAATTTCTCAGACAATAACTACAATAGTTTCTTTAATTCCAACAAATATCACTTCAACTTTGAGGTTTTCCCTTGAAGTAGAAAACCAAGCCAGCATTCAGTGGGTGAAAAGTCCAAATCTATGTTCATTACAAGTATATACTGTCAAAGTTAGCCACTGTGCTGGGCCTTGATTGGCAAGAACAGGGAGCTGCCAGAAAGGATGAGCTCCCACAGCAGTCAGCAGAGGATCATAACAGAATAGGCTAATTTTCTGTAAGACTGGACTGCAGAAAGAGCAAAAGAAGTAGAGATGAAAGCAGAAAAGAACATCTTTTACTTTGAATTCCTCAGCAGGTACGTGTTTGGCAGAGACAGGTACAAGGTGCAAATGAAGTAAAATGTGCCTTACCCCTCAACCAACAGATGGGACACGGCAGTGCCCAGATGTTGCTAATGAGTAGCTCATGCCAGAGGACCAGCCATCTCCAACCTGTTACAACTCGCAGCCTGAGATTTAATTCTCACTATAAAATGTCTTGATTTTCTAGTGAAATCTAGTGGATCTTAACCTAAACTATTTGCAGCCCCTGAGAGGTCTGGGGTTTTTCCTCATGATTTTCAAATATCAAATTCAACCTAATGGGGAAGATGTTGTAAATAGAGCATCAGACATAAACACTCAGCACACATTTCTCCTCTAAAGTTGCCTGCCACCGTTTTTTTTCCTGAAGTTCATTTTGCCTTTCACTAAATTTCACAGTGAATGTCACTGGTAGTGAACTACCTTACTTTTTTGGTGTTTTATAAAAAAGAACATAGTTAGCCAACAACAACTACTGTCCCATTTGGGATTTTGCCCACAATATAATTACAGAAGAGATTTTTCAGTAGAATTTTGATGAAAACTTAGTATTCTTTAGTTTCAGTAATTCCATTACCCGTGAACACAAAGGCTACTATCTAGGTAAATGCTCACACCTGGAAATGCCAGGTTACACCCACACTCCACATCTTTGACAGAGAAAAAAGAATTTCTATATGCACACAGAATGGCAGCTGACTTCTGTATCTGCAAGAGTCTGCCCACAGAGCCAGCCAAGCCTGAAAATCTGGCCTTCCCAGTGCTGTGTCTAGATACTGCAGCCTCAACATTTGTCGCTTATTTCCCATCTGTATCCTGAGAAGAAACAGTATTGAAGCCCAGTGCTACAGTAAGTGAAGTATAGGTCTAAACACAATAGCAAAAATTAAGATAAAGTCAATTCTGATTTACTGGTTTTAGAAAAATTTAAGTAAGGTTAGACTTCGATACCAGTTACACATTTTATCAGGAACTGGTTTTATCTGCAGAAAAATCAAATATCTGGAGTGCTTGTTGAACCTTTCCCTCATAGTTTCAGATTACGAAAACACAGTATGATTGAAAACATAAAACCCCAAAACCTTCTCCATAAGAGTTTCAATGAAAAACACTTGCCAAAGTAAAAGGATCATTGTTCCATTGAAAATCTGCATGTTATTTTCAATATGCGCTTTAAAACCTACTTTGTGTCTTTCTTGGTACCTGGATTAACTGAATTCTGCTGCTAATACTCAAAATAGCAGTCCTTTCTTGAAGAAGCCATTTATAGATTGACGCAGTGAATCAGTTTATACTCCTTACTCTTGAGAGATGAAGCCATACTTACATCAAAATGGAGAGTACATTAGATGTTTGAGACCTAGTGCTGAGCTCTACAGGTCAAGGACACTTGGAGCTAAGACTCTGGCTTGCAGCTCTCTCCAGCACACATACATATGGGGAAAAAATAATGAGTCTCCACTCTCATTTAATAGATTAATAGCTTTTAATGTCAGAAGTTTACACTTTCATGCTTTAAAAATCTGTTATGTAATAATTTTGCCAAAATTTCCTGGCTTTAATCTCAATACTTTATAAAGAAATATAAACACAAATATAGTCACCTGTTTGTAGGATGAGTGTCATACTTCTGTTTAGTGGGATTCATGAACCTTAATAAATAAGATTCCCAGCTTCTGTTGCGTATCCACATTTGACGTGGCCATCAACTGTAACACCTGTTTGTGAAATGCCATGTCACAAGATCTAGCTCTCAGTTTATTAAAAATTCAGTCTAGCCAAGTGTAAAGCTTTTTTTGTTTTGGTTTGGTTTTAAGGGACATACAGTGAAAACAGCTTGAGAAACAAGTTATGGTGAAACCTACCATGTAGTACAGCAACTTCCAGCATTCATTCTTCTGAAACTTCATCTGTGCAGAAGCACCACAGGTATATAATACATGTACAGAAGAATGTAATTTGAAACATCTCGAAGAAACTTGTCCCTTCCCCATGTATCAGTCATTAGGCTACTGTAGATAAGGGTACATTCTTCTAATTACACTGAAGATACTCCAGTGCAACACAAAAAATCTGATTTGTAAGACTACTGAGAGAAAGGAAATGAGTGAGAGAGAATACACGGCCCAGCAGTTGCAGCACGTATCAGGAATGGTACGATGTGTGTGCCTGGAAGACCTACTGCCGGTGCTGTTTCAGTTTGATCTCATAACTGAGTGACTTTGTGAATTTCCATGCCATATTGTCATTGCAAGCTAATTAGGAATGTTCTGTGAAATCATTTATTATACTGCACCTCCTGCAGAGTACAGGAACACTTTATTTAAGAAAGGAAACATCCTTCTTTCCATCTCTGCATGTGAATTGCCATGTGTTTTTAGGTAGAACAATTGTATGTCTTGATAATTACAGGAGTCCTAAATATATACCACCCATGCAAATCTAGAAGATATCCACACGACAACATTATCATAGAAATCATTACTAGGGATTAAAGTACAGCCTTTTTCTTTGCAGGTATGCCACAATTCCTTCCAATAAAAAAAAAAATAAAAGGCGTGAAAAGCTGCAAACCCAGGAGAAGTCCACCCGTCCCGCCACCAGGGGACACTGTCCCATCATTTCAAAAGTATCAGGAAACATCTTTTTGCTTTAACGCCTGTAAGCCAAATTTAAATGGACAGATGAACTCTTAATGTGTATGCTTCCTTAGAGCGGACCTAGTAAATATGATAAACACATGCCCAAAACAACACAGTACCTGAGAATTGTCTTTGAGTTTTTACATCACACACCCACATTCATCTCCCAACAACTAAAATAACAACAGAAATAACATAAAACCTCTGCCTTCCTCAGTATAACATTACCATAGCAAACTCTATAGCAAACTCTGCCTACATAAGTTAGTAGTGCTCCAGTGCTGCTGCTGACAAAGTACTGGACTGCCTAAGATGCCAACTGCAGCATTTACAGAAGAACAAGTTCTGCCAAAGCTCTTCTGAAACTGAGAAGCACCTCATGTCTGGAGTCATCTCTCCAGATTCAGCAGAGCTAATTGAGAAGACGACAGTGGTGAACTTGAGCACAGGTAGTAGAATCTAACTGATTCTGTACACTGAGCATTCTCCAGACCCTGTCCGCATTTTATCTATCACTGAATGTGACAGGACAACGAGCACACCTATAACAGCCCACTGTAAAATGAATGCAAAAGTAGTTATCACATAACCAGAGACAGCTGCTAATGCTAGAAGACAAAGAAATATTTAAACCTCTCATAGTCAAGATAGCCAAAAAAAGAAAACCGTTTACACTGGTTTTATATGTTGATGCTGGTAGTTCTTTAAAATATGCAGTGAGATTTATTAAGTCCTTATTTGACATACATTTCCATTTACATTAATTTATACATGATCTGTGATTGCCAAAAAATTAGAACTGCGTATCTACAACTGCTCTAACATGACAGCACCTTCTGTAAAGCAGCAAGCATGTTCTCCAACGGTAACAATGTGGAACCAAAAAAAAAATAAGATACAATGATGAAAACATAAGCATAGGAAACAGGGAGATGGATTTATGAGTTCTTCTGCTTCAACCAAGTAGTTTTGCTTTGTAAATTAATACTTTGTGCTGTTTCTGTATATGCTATAACAAGTAAACAGATGTCCCTGAACACTTCAGTTGTTTCTTGAAGGCTATATACTAGTCCTATGCTGAAAAAGGTTGGCATCTATGTTTACAGTGAGATGAAAGTCCCTCTGACAGGCATAGATTGACTTTTTTAATCAGTAGTTTATTTTAATGCAATGATTTTTTGAAGGCATAGTCTTCTTTCTTCTTTTGCAACTCTGGCATACAGTACTTACTTCAATGAACTGAATGCATACATTAAATGATCCAGGTTATATGAAATCATTAAGTGAATATTCTAAGCAATATTTTACTCATCATCTTGGGTCACTCAAGATTCAAAATTTTGCTTGTTAAGCTTAAGAGTGCACTTGAATTGTTAAGTACATGGGAAATTGTACTTAGGTCAACTACAAAACCAGGATATGACTGTCTAGAGCTGAGCATTCTACATCAGAAAAATTTAATAAAAACAAGCTTTAGTTCTGTGTATTCTGTACAACTTCAACATCTCAGTCAGCAATAAAGATCAAATCACGTCTCCCAAGTTAAAACCACTCTCCCTGGCTTATCTTAGAGCCCTGTCAGATGAAAGCACCAACAGTTCTTAACTGCACCAGCAACTGTGACCCATACTGTGCCTATTTCAGTTTTCAATTTCACGAGGACAAGTGATCAGTCACTTTTTCCTTTACTGCAATTTTTTCCCCACGTACTGTTTCACTTCAACCCCACTGGGCATTTACCTATCAAAAGTAAATGAAATATATTAATTTCAAAATCTAGATAAAGGGTGAAGACTTTGAAAAGACTGGAAACCAGCAATTTCTACACTAAATTGTTACAAGATACAAAGTCTTAAATATATAGGTAGGGTCTACAGTTATCATTCAAAAACACAAAGGAAAGTAAGAAGAGTTTGCCACCGCTTCCAGTAAAGCTGAGAATGTGCATTTGCTAGTAAGTTAACAGAGTTCATACAGAATTTTCTGTGGCATCTGAGTTTGGGCCATGGAAACTGCCTGGCTTATACTGCATCTGCCTGGCCTGAGCCAAACCAGCAGGTGTGCAGGCTCTGAAGTGTTTCCAAAGGTAATTAAGCACATCCTCTTAGGGTGCAGCTGCAGTAGGGTTACATATCACCATCCCCTGATGCTTCACAGCACTTGTCATCTGTGAGCTAAGACTCCAATAGCTCTGCAGTAAGAAGACCAAGCATTCCTGGATTTGCTTCAAGATCGACCAGGTTAACTCAGGCCTTCATAGAGCTGTTCCAGACTTAGCTGGAGAAGTCTCTAGCAACCTGATCTAATTAGATATGCTCTAGGCAAGAACTGGACTTGGTTCCCTCCAGAGGTCCTTTCCAAACTAAATTATTTGATGATTCTGTGATCTTTTACTGTTTAATGCAAGAGACTAAAAGAAATTGAGGCCTATGTTTGTGAAGATGGCATCCCCCCAGGAGATATGAACACAAATGTTGTCTTAACTGGCATAAGAGTTGGAAAAGCGAGTGTCTGTCCACAGCTGTGGCTGCTTTCCCATATATTGACAATCCCATCTATAGAACATGGTAATGGGATCATACATTTACAGCACACTTTCAATTTAAACTCTCCGCTTAACGTGAACATGGAGGCAAAAATGAATATACACTGATTAAGACATTACCTAAACAGAAGAGAGCAATACTTTTATCATGGATGTGCCATATGCCTTGGGAACTCTGAATATTCGGGTAAATAATGTTATTTACACTGCAGCTGTACCACTAATAATCTATACTGTTAATAGGTGGTGATATTAACTTTGGTAAGAATACGTTCTTAGTTATAATAAGAATTAGAAAACAGGAAAATCATTCCTCAAGATCTGAAAGGAGTTCTGCTTTATTGGTGTTCTGGTATTAGAGGGTTATTGTCTTCCCTAGAAGAGTAAGCAGAGATCAGATAGGCCAGGCCTATTCATTTTTAGATTCTTTAGACTAGAGAAGCAAAAACTTTGGTGGATTTCTGATCCACACCTTTGATTTCTGCAGGCAATAAGTACTAAAAATTGGACCTCCTGCTGTGTAGCTCGGATGCTAACAAACATTTTCTGTTCTGACATTTCTGTGACACTTTATGCAGCTGTCAGTGGGCCTTCTTCAACAGAGCAGATACCCACGCAAGCTTATGTCTCTGTGAGATGACATTGAACTATTCCAAATGTCTTTCATATAAATCAGCAAAAGTGCCTTTTTCCAGCACCTTTTAACTATGCATTTCACTGAAAAGGGTTGATTATGTGTTAAAGACTGATTAGTTTGTTTTGCAATTATAAAGGATTGCACTTGACAAGATCTGACAGTATCTCAGGCTAATCTCAGAGCTACACAATATTTGTAAAGCTGAAAATATTACACAAAAAAACTATTTGAAAATCATTGAAATTAACAATTTTGTTGAAACATGAGGAACAGAAGGAAAAATTCAGGCTAACATCAAAAATTCATTGCCCGATGACTGAACAAATCTTACCTAGGTAGACCAGTGCCCAATATCCTTCAGGCTGCTTAGAGCTATTCCTTAAATGCTCATCCTACGGGTACATTCAGTCATGATGTTATGACTCATACTTGTCATATGGATATAGGACAGGGTTATAAAGACTGATGTGGACTGGCAAACTGCACCAGTCTTAACTGAGAAAGCCTAATGCCGACAATGAAAAGTAGGGGAAAAACAATCCATAATGCATCCATGTCATTGCAAAATACATTCACAGAGGAGAAAATTTGCTCCTTGCTCCTACAGACCATGAGCTGTGCCCAAGTGTACACACACATACATAGAGTATAATGCTTGAAAAGAAGAAATTGTTCTCATCTTTTTCATTTTCCTTCTCATTTAAGAAATTAATGCCTTTGTCACATTCCTAAAACACTGTGTATAGTGCTGAACACATTTAAAAGCAGGCTGGGGTAGAGAACACCAGAGAAAGAACAAAAACTGTATGCTTAGAACTTTTCATCTGAAGCCACTAGTGGACTTAATGTACTAAACAAGTTAACAAAGCCCTTTGATTATAAGCAGCACAATGTTACATCCAAGTTGTTCTCTGTACAATCTGAAATAGTTTGGATTAGAGTGTTTCGTAGCAAAAAAAAAAAAAAACACCAACAACAAAAAACCCCAAATAGATCTTAGTAAAGTAAAATTTTGCATTATCA
>Ga0181612_156556_pt1 | contig 10122 bp, 3 predicted proteins | sample HoacroProtozoa21_FD_119630 | JGI IMG/M metagenome (GOLD analysis project Ga0181612, IMG submission 119630) | Hoatzin crop microbial communities from Cojedes, Venezuel. Combined Assembly of Gp0051906, Gp0051904, Gp0051908
CTTCCCTCTGAGGGTGACGGAGCCCTGGAACAGGCTGCCCAGGGAGGTTGTGGAGTCTCCTTCTCTGGAGATATTCAAGACCCACCTGGACAAGGTCCTGTGCAGCCTGCTGTGGGTGACCCTGCTTCGGCAGGGGGGTGGGCTAGATGACCCACAGAGGGCCCCTCCCACCCCGACCATTCTGTGATTATAGGAGCATCTAGAGCCTTCAGCTGCAACTGAGGATCTACTGGCTTAAGGACTGTACAAATTAAGAAAAGACAAGGAAAAAATATCATAAAAACATGATACAGAGATCTCTACTGAATTCAATATGCTCAATCAAACAAGCACAGAATTTAACATATGCAATTATTTTCTGACTACAAAATAAATTATTCAATAACATTATTCAGAAGTAATTTGATGCTGTTATTTGAGAAGAGACTTGGGACTTGTTAGTCCAAACATGCACAGGAAAATCAGCTGGAAGTTTACTAGCCTGCAATAAAGCCAGCTAGGAGAAGCAGCGGATATTCACAGTTCTGAAGCCCCCTCATACACTTTACAGTGACTTCAAGCTGAAGCAGTTCAAACTTCATGATCTCTTTATGGCAACTTATTAATGAAGATGGTTTTCCCCCTCACCCTTCACGTTCAAAAAAAAAAAAACCCAACAAAAAAACAACCAAAACCCCAAACCCTTCCACAACTCTTTAAAATCATTAAAGAAGCATTTAAAATAATTTAGAATAGGCAGCAAATCATGAGTTGTTTTACGTCTGCAAACATCTGCAAGATTTACTGAATAAAAATACTAGACACAAAGACTGTACAAAGCTAGAAATAGCTATTCATTTGCTGTATTCAGGACTATCCATTTCCTTTATTAATGGTGTTAGAATTTGCTAAAGATGTTTGAATCTTGGTATATTCAAAAGAAAAGTTACTCTAATGAATCCTCTTGACTTAACACTTGTTACTCCATTGCCCACCAAAGATAAATCTTAACAACACAGATGGCTGTTTCCTGTCCTATACTTTAAGTCATCAGATATATTCTATATATTGAGCTGATCCGGTATTTCATTGTTCGCTACAGGCAGCCTTTGAACACTAAGCATTATTACTATCACCTTTAGCTCATGAGTTCAAGTTGGCCTTTTAGAGGTACTTATGAATTACATGAGGTTTCTATGAAGTACGCTCAGTTCCACTCCTGGAGGAAAGAACTTGCTTTCAATTATGTTCTGAAAGAAAAGAAAGAAGTAAGACTTCAGATTTAATCTGATTTTAATCTGAAGTGGATATAAACTCATGTATCTGACCTTTCCTGAAGAGAACTCACATATTGCCAAGGAAGAAGAAAAGAGGCATGTACTCAACATCAATCTGTTGGGTCTAGATAGTAATCAAGAAAAAGAAGCAAACAGGAAATTCCCGAACACATTTGGAGACTTATCTCACACCTCACTTCTGCAGTTTCCACAGTCTCCCAATAATACCTACCCTGTTTAAATATGTCTCTGGCCCATGAAGTAGAGATATTGCACGCGGATGAGCCTACACTTCTTACCACTGATTAGAAAACAAAAGATAGAATTAAGCTTAATAGAAGTAAGAGTGATTCCTCCATGAATCTAGCTCTTAGCATATTGGAAGAATCCTGTGGTCCAAGATGAAATGTTGCTTCACTGTCTTTTGTTGACAACTCTGAGGCTGCCACTAGACCCCAGCACTGAAGTAAGAAGGGAAGTAATGTCTCCTGTGAGATATCCAGAGAAGGGGAAGATGAAAACAACCCAGACACACACACAAAAAGCCAACCCAAAAACCAAGCATCACCACTCCACCGCCCCCGGCGAACAACCCATTCTGTGTATCTAGAAAAAGAGAGAGACCTGTATTACTGACTTCATGTTTCCAATGACTCATCATGTCAGCTACGTATCTGTGCTTCGGGCTCCAGCTGGGATACATTCCAAAATGCTATGCAGAAATGGAAATGTGCATCAGCTACTAACAGCCCTACGAGGGATCTAAGGAATTTTAGATTAACTTTTTTTTCAGTTGGGCTAACTTCTATTCCTCCAAGGTGTTTCAGTGATGTTTGGGAAGGGAAACACAATACAGAATGAGTCTGGATGTAGAGATTTGCAGAATAAGCACATAAAACTAGCTGTCCAGTAAGAGCTAGCTACCTATGGTCTCCTCCTCTTTAGCAGGGTAAAACAGGTGCTTCTGCAGAGTGATTAATTCTATCACAAGACAAGCCTGTAAGGCAGACAGGATGACTCATGTTTGGGGAGAGAAGGAATCATCTCTATTACCTGTAGCGGGTGTCTAGGCAACTATTTTAAACTCAATGACTACCTTTTCAGGTAGCTAAAATTAGGTAAGATGAATTGCATCTGAGATGCAGAATAAACATACCAACAAACAAGCTCATCAGGGAAATGCTATATAATCAAAAGGTTATTCAAAACTTCTTCTGGAAAGATGAGTATAAATATCCAGCACCAGAATTTGTCCCCGACATGAAAACATCCAAGCTTTTCCTATACTTTTTCTGTTTCATACACAGAATTAAGTATCATTGGCAATTTTTTCACACACTAATTTTCAGCAGAAATATATGTGCATGTGAATTCCATACAAAAATAATTATGCAAAGTATGCCGCATTTATGATAGAGCTGATTGTTTTTTTCCTTTTCAAAAGGAGATGATATAATACTCCTCCAGGGCAGAGGAGGAGGGTTTATTTCTAACAAGAATCCCTTACAAAAATGACATTATTTTTACCTGTTCTTTAGTTATGTCTGTGTATTAAAATACAAGAAGTCAATCAAGTGAGTGCAGAATGACAATATGAACTAATGTATTCTCCATAATATAATTATTTTTAAAAACATTTTGGTTTTAGCTAAGAAGCTGGATACTAATAAACCTGCAAGTAAGAAGGCGGATATTAATAAATATGCAGGTCTAAAATGAACAATGATCATACAGAATTAATTATTCACATCAGAAGGGACCTCAGCAGGTTTTCTTATCCAACATCCTGATCAAAGCAGATCAGGATGATCTGATTCAGCCAGATGATCAACCTTCAGACCAGGCTGTTCCAGGCTTTGTCCAGTTGGCTCTTGAAACATCCTGTAATCCTGATCCTACAGACTCTCCAGGCAATCTCTTCCACTGCTTAGGGAGCTTTTTTTTCCACTTCAAGTCCAGACAAAATGTCAACTCTCAATTAATCAGTCAACCTCCAGCCATACTTGTCAGCGAAAGAGCCTCCCTCAGTCTTCTTGATAACCTCGTCACAGATACAAGAACGTGGCTCCTAGGGTCCCTCCTACGCCATCTCTTCTCCAGGTTGAACCAGCCCCATTTCTCAGCCTCTCCTCACAGAGCAAAGTACTCCTGCCACTGACCAGCCTGGGGGCCCTCTGCTGAATTTGCCCCAATTTATCAATGTCTTTCCTGCACTGGGGTGTCCCCCAAACCTATGCGCGGTACTCTAGGCACAATCTAATGAGCACCGAGTAAAAGCGAATAGACCTTTTCCTCGATCTACTGGCTGTGCTCCTATTAGTGTCATCCCTGTTAATGCAGCCCAGGAGGCTGTTGGCTGCCAAGGCGTCCTGCCAGCTCACGCGCAGGTTGCTGTCTACCATGACCTTCAGGAGTTTGCCCATCCCAGGCTTAAGGCTAAGTTATTTGCCCTTGAGAGTTTCACAAGGTTGCTGTCAGACCTCTCCTCAAGCCTGTATAGGCTCTTCTGAATGGCAGCCAGGCCTCCGAGTGCTCTGACTGCACTTCACAGTTTGTTGTCATCCACAGACTTGACAAGAGTGCCTCGCATCTCCTCCTCCATGTCGCTGATGAAGAATTAAACAAGACAATGGCACAGGATACACCCGTGGTCTGACAACCCAGACAGTTTTTCACGCATCTCGTAGACCTCTCATCTGGGATGTAATGTCCCAGCCTGGATACAAGGATGCAGCTCGTGCCAAAGCCTTTCTTAAGTCCTTCATTGAAAGTTTCTGGGTAAACTAGAGAGAAACTACATAGGATGAAAGTGCCTTCGTGAGTAACGAATTATGTCAGAGAGAACAAATGAAAGTCAAGAAGTAAGCTCTTCCTACAGAGAGCACTGACAGATTCCCAGAGGTAGCTGGGTTGCGAGCTGGGGTCTTTAACGTACTCATACTACTCATTCCCTTTTCTGGATCACAGGAAGCAATGAAAGTTGCTAATGATACTGAATTGAAAGTGTTACAGAAAATGGCTAATTAGGGAGAACTGCAGGAGGACCTTACAAGACTTAACCACTGGGTAATAAACAGCAACTGTTGCACTGCATCTTAAATTGTGTGAGCAGCTCTGGTTCCCCTTCGTTAAAAGGATACAGCAGAATTGGAAAGGCAGAGAAGGGCAACAGAGACTACCAGAGGGACAGAATGGCCCCCACGTAGGGAACAACGATGCGTGCCAGAGCTCTTTGGTCCAGAAAAGACAGGGCTGAGGTGTAGAACGACAAAGCTCTCTGAAATCCTGCATAGCACAAGCAGGGTGCATCTAGAATTGGAAAAAGCAAGGACAGCAGACGAAGTGAGCGAGTGTTACGTTCCATGCAGATGAAAGGAAGGGGCTCTTTGTACAGTCACTGAGTTGTTGAAGTCCTTGTGAAATGATCCTGCACTTGCTAAACATGTGCATGGTTTCATGTGAGAAAAATGCACCGAGATTACTAAATGAACACACAGAGCCACAGTTTCTGAAAAGTCCCTGAGCCTGATACTGTGCTAAAGAGCTACGTAATGTGCACTTGCCTTGTTCAGATCTTCCCCTCTGATCATCTATCTTTGGCCACTGTTAAGGACAGGGCAGTGGGCTAAACGGACCCTCAATGTGATCCAGTACAGCCATTCTTATTTTTTTTAAGTTGATTTCTCGTAATACCCAATTCTAAAACAACTACACTAAAGCTAACCACGGGTGTCTGCTGCCGTTTGAGAGGCCTTTGGGTAATCCTGCCTGGACCGCAGGTGGCACTCCAGGAGGAGTCCTGCGTCCCATCCGCTATGTCAGAACTGCAACTACTAGGGGTGACTCAAATGGCGCTAGGCACCTACGTCAAGGAGACTGAACTGAGCCCTCCATTCCTAGAACACAGTGAAACAAGAGAAAAATGCCATATAAAGAGCTTAATACAGGAAAAATGTACATATTTTTCACAGAAATTCATTGTTTTCACAGTGCACACATAAATCAGCAAAAATTTATTACACCAGAGCTTGCTATGGAAACAAGACATTTATTTTTACTCCATGCTGTGGAGCTATGGAACAGACTTGGCGCATAAGCGAAGGAGCACTGCAACCCCACAGCGACTGCAAGTTACAGGAGATTTAAGCAATGAACTATGGAAAGCTGCAAAGGCTCAAAAATAAATCTTATTAACCAACTGGACAAAAACCGTATCAGCTCATGAACAAAAGTCAAATGAGCAGCATGAACATGAAAAAATAGAAAAAGCAACCTTGATACTGGCAAGCGTGTTGATTTAACTTCAGGACTATGCCATTGATAAATTGATCTGTTGTGAGCAAGGAGACAAAAAAAAATTATGTGAAAGTAAACTCAGACTCCTATTCATCCTTTTCTAAAGGCTCTGACGGAGAATTTAAATATAATTTTGGAAACAGCCCACACAGTTACACAGTTTGCTAGACTACTAATTTAGAATTGCTTTTTATACAAACCATGTTGCTTAAGCAAATCAAGAACATTTGTAAATTCAAGAATACTTGGAAAAATACTGTTTCAAAATTGTGCTTCACTTCCTAAGTTATTTTACTAAACCTCTGCAACTTAAAAAGCACCACTTAAGATTTTCACTCTATCATTTTGTTAAAACAAATAATTTTTTTCCCTTTCCTATTTAGGGGTGCAATATAGGCAGCATCTAGGAGCAGTTCCATGACCTACTAAAAATGCTAAGTGTTGCAAATACACAAAAAGGAAGCAAAAAAGATTCCCACACACTCCACGCCCCAAGAATTTCAGACGTGTCCAGCAAAATACTCAGAATTACTGGCAGGAAGCAATGAAGCGTGGCCAGAGCACGTGCTGAGCGAATCAAAGTTGTCTTCTTCAGAAGGGCTGGCGCTCAGGAGTTAGAGGGCAAAATGCCATTAGTCTGTCACATTAGACAAGCACACCAACTGGAACAATCGCACATTATTAAGCTCTGTTTGAGCTGTTGGATGTGAACTGAGCTCTTTCTGTGCAACAAATCCTTGACAGAACTTTCTGTTCAATATTTTATTTCTGTGCTCAGGTGCAATTGCTTTTGAGGTACATATTGCAGGATGATGCATATAATTTTGTTTAGAAAATCGGGATATTTTTTGAAATTAGGACTGGGTACCTTGAAGCTGATGTCAAAAACAAGATATCTGCAGCAAAAAGAAGTCTAAATAATATTCATAATACTTAGAATTCTGCTTTCACATTGCACATTCAGGGTAAGTTATATGTACACAGAGTACAAATAACAAACTGATTATACCATGTCATTGAGAATACAGATTTAAATTGATAGTTATAATGTCAAAGGTTTCCTCAGAACTGAGGTTTTACTTGACTATTTACATGAAGAATTTTCATACTAAAAATAATAATTTGCTGAACACAGAGGTAACTGAGCACACATAACGTCGACAACAGAAAACCAGACTCCTCATCATTTCTCTTTAAAACTCCAGCTGCATTACACAGCTCCTGCCTATCTGAGATAGCCCATACCCAGCACAGAAGGATACCCATTTTCATTGAGCAAGAAAACAGTTCTATCTACAGTCAGTGAACCTGTGGCCTCTTGAGCAAGGCTGTAAGCGAGCTGCATCAGGATCAACAGTGGTGCACAATCTGCTGCCTGCTCTGTATTGTCCTACACATACCTTCATCAACATCTACCAACCCATAAATGACAGTCAGGTAGATCCAAACCACTGGACTGAAATAAAAGACCACTCCATTATCAGAGCTCTGAATTATACCCTTTCTTATGAAATTCTCCTCCTGCTCATGTCAGACATCTCAGTATAAGAAAAAAAAAAATCATTTATCAAAGAGAGGTGACACTGCAGTGATTTACACAGTTATGGAATTGGTACTGTATGAATGCTTTCGGATCTATCATGAACAGTTTGCAGTATGAAACAGGTACGTCAATAGACACACACCGAAGATGATGTGTAACAAAGATGAGTACATGCAATGAAGCCTTATTATAAAACTAAGTTTTACAAAAGCCTATGTAAATGTTTTGTAACACATTTACAGATATGCAGTATTATTATTTTTCTTAACTGAATACAATAAGCAATACAAAACCACAATGTGCTGCTTCAAAACATTTTCCCTTTTTTTGGTGACTTCGTTAACAAAAAGAGAAAACTAAACCCGGAACTTTTACCCTGCTTATTATTTGCTTATTGGCATTGACAGGGCTTCCTTATCCTTTACAACTACAAGCCTTGAGACCAGCTGGTTGGGCAAATTACATTGAATAGAAAAGAGAATTTCAGCAAAGCACACATGAAAATTGGTATAATGGAAAAAAGATGAGTGATTTTGGACTGTCTTCTCTAATACTGACCTCCAAAACCAACATGAAGCAGTTACCTTAGAAAATTATAAATACCACAGAGTACTGCAAATTGTGCAAAAGTCTTCTAAAGAAAGATTCTTCCCCAGATATCAGTTTACTGTAAAACTTACTATACACTTCTACTTTAAATAGTGCATTCTCCGTTTCTGTGAACTGACAAAGTATCACCCAAGGTCAGAAAACCTTCATGTACATTTTTTTAAAAATGCCCTTTATTAGTAAACATGTACCTGTATTTAGCAGCAATTTTTCCAGTCCAGGTAAAGAAAGGTTCTGTTATGTGCAGAGTTAAGGTTTGTACAAATATAGTCTGAACTTCAAACCTCATTTTTCTGCACTGATTTAAAAGTGTGCATTATATTTAATAGCACATAATGATCCAGAAAACATTGGTGTTCACAGCCATAAGAGTAAAGCTAATCTCCAACATGAATAACAGCAGCTAGACCTGAGGGAAACACATCAGGAAATCAGTGTTACTGGAGATCAAGAAAAACAATACATAGCTCACTTGAAAAGAACTAATATGTAATTAGCAAAGATCAGCAGAATAGCTAATGAAGTCTTGGATGTCAACAGTTATAAACTAATGTCTTCGTCAGATACTAAGACAAAACCATTATTGGAGAGAAACCCGCATCCCTCTGCATGCTGAAATTGCACTTCACTTACCTAAAGGACGTGCTTACAAAGTCCATTTTTCATACAAATCTATCAGCCCAAAGACTACAGAACTGTAAAGAAGTCCACCTGAGAAGTCTGTCAAGTCTGCCTGGAAACCACAGACCAAATAAACCATTTATTGAAGTAACGCAGTACTTATTACTGCCGTGAGGTGACTTGCGCTTAGCGTGGTCAACAGATTGTCACAAGACAGAGACTAATAATGAAACTACTACTGACAGCAGCCAGTCGTTTTCAAAGTGGCTAATGAGACCAGGCAGAGAGCAGGACTGATTAGACCAATAAACAGTGGAAGATTTCCACCAGAGCTGACACACGAGAGGCCCAGAAAAGTGTCCTCCTACTGAAGACAAAGCTGAAGCAGGATGCTGTTGAGAAAATCAGCATCTGAAAAAAATTTCTAGACTGTTAACCAAGAGACTGAAAGACAAATCAGAGGAGGAACGGGAAGCCACAGAAGATGATCTCGGCACACTGGCTCATGTCCTTTCACTGCAAAGGATCCACACACATTCAGGTTGGAGAAAAACTCTGAAGAACAGGTATTTGTCTGTGTCCTGCCAACAGTGAACGAAATCCACTTCCACAAAAGTTCTGGGATTTGCTTTGACTGCAAAATACTCATTGTGCTGAGTACTTTCTTAGAGAAATGCTGAGCTGTGGTGTGTTGGGTAGGCATCCACCATTATCATTCACTATGCAGTGAGAACCTCATTCACTTTTACTAAAAGGAGGCTAGTTTTCATGCATTCATCATTCATTTAATCTCCAAGTATCTTCTCAATGAAAATAATTAACAATTGCAAAGTCTAGTGTTTTGATTAAACGCTTTTGAAACATTTAGCACTTTTATGCGGTTGCGAGGCAGATCTGGCGAAATACATTACATAATAACGCTATTTCAGCTATCTATAGGCAATCAGTTTTCTGGCTTGTTCACTGCAATTCTAGTATTTCCCTTTTCTCCATCACTAAGACTGATATAAAGAAATAATTTTCTTTCTCCACCCTCTTTCACACCCTGGGGATATAGATGAGTCATGTAATTTGCGCAAAATTCCATTTACCAAGGTACCTTGGTACGTACGTTACTAGTAAAGAAGCTTGGCTGGGAGAGAAATACTTTCTGCCTTTTTTAATTTTTTTTTTAATTACCACAAAATTATACCTCTGTCCTATAGCTGGAATGAGATACGATTCACTGATTCTTTATTTTACAGTTTACAAGAATAATTTTCTCTTCTTAGAAAGGCTTCTCTATTATTACTTCATGGTTTGTATTTCTAGAGCTTGTTTGACTTTTGTTTGTTTTGTTTCTCCTTCCTCCTTTTCTTCATATAAACACATTTCTTCCGGCTTTTGGTCTTTAAGAGGCAATTCCTTATTCCACAGTGATCCCACCTTCTGTCTGTTACAAACCCGTGTTTGGGAACTGCAGCCATAATTTTACTTTTTCATGATTTAGCTGTACCAATGTCAACAGGTAATTTGCTTTATGAAGAATACACTATCACCTTGTAGACTAATAGTCCCTAATTAGTTACATGGTGCACTTTTATGATCATCCTTGCCTGTGACGTGCGGAAACAAACTCCACAACTCACAGAGAGTTATAAAGCAGGTACATCGTATTACAGTGCCAGGTACAAGGGGGAGCGCTCCTCCTAACTTGCACACTGAGTCACAAAGCATGCACCTATTTATTACAAAGTTTATCTAAGTGGATTATTACAATTAGTTCTGGGAATAGGCATGATTATTATAATTATTTCC
>Ga0181612_169418_pt1 | contig 10122 bp, 6 predicted proteins | sample HoacroProtozoa21_FD_119630 | JGI IMG/M metagenome (GOLD analysis project Ga0181612, IMG submission 119630) | Hoatzin crop microbial communities from Cojedes, Venezuel. Combined Assembly of Gp0051906, Gp0051904, Gp0051908
CTTTTCTTCTCCAGGCTAAAGGTACCTCTCAGTGACCCACAGATTTTCTTGTCCAGAAGTGTCTATTATGATAATTTAGCTTGGTCTCCTGAACAGCACTGGCAATGTCCATTTGTTTAGTAGGTCCTTTCAAAAATACCAGCAGAGGAACCAATTAATCTTGTTTGTGACAGCAGTGGGCATTGGCAGAACGCCACCTCTCACCTGCTAACGACTTCAGCAGGGCAGCTCCTTTCTCTGGGGCCAAGAACAGCCTTTGGACACCAGCGATGGAGTTACGGAGCCACACACGAGCCCGTGAATGACAGCTGAAACTCTCTGTACATAGTTACTCGTTCCCTGTGTGATCCAATATGTCAGTGACAGAAAATCACAATCAGCATGTTTCTCTTAGCTGGCTTTAAGTACCTGCAAACTGTGATTTCCTATTCTGGAAAAAACACGTATTCATGGAGCTGTTAAGCTGATAGCCTTGCTGATTTAAGCTAATATTGTCTCCTTTTGCTTGTGTGATTTCAGAGGAGTTACCGACACACTTCACCATGTCTATGCAAATATCCTGCCACAAATTATATTGATATTGCAGATCAGATAAGATCACAGCACATTGTTTAAAGATCTGCCTGTCATACAATCAGAGATGTGCCAAACAGCAGGACACTACAAAGCAGAGCCTTTGTTTATAAAAGAAAAAAATAACCTCTCACTGGAGATCTTCTTGATGTGTACACAGGAAATTATAGGAGTAAAATTCAACGGGTATAGTTTAATAATTAAGGTTATACTCCCTGGGATGACTTTTTTTTTGAACGATATACTTTTTCCTGATGCCTTTAATCTTTTCTCACGAGGATTTAAGATCGAGTATTTTACTTCATGCTGGATCAGCTAAGGGTGTAAACCTGGTCACTGAGAGACTCAAGGTTCATCAGTGCTCCTTGAGATATCAGCGTCCATCAGCTGTCGGTGCTTGTTTGCGTGCTCAGGGTTGAGCTAATCACCAGATTTGGAATGGGGAAGCAGTCCTTTTCCAGATTAGCTCACCAGAGACTGCTGTTTTCTGTTTGTCATCCTCTGCAGCATAGTGCGTGGTCTGGAAGCATCTGCAAATGTCACCCAGCAAATCTCCTGCTAGCCAGGACAGCTTAGAAATGCCCTTGATCTCTCCTCCTGTGGCACAATTATTGTGGTGCTTTGTCTTCCAGCACAGGCTCGGAGCCTGTTGTGAGGAGCCTGGAAATGCACAGCATCCCAGGGTGAGATAGGTTACAGGGCACAGGACCGTGTGTCCGCAACATGCCCTTCTGCAGCTTGAGAGGCACCAGTTCAACGACTCAGGTGGTGCCCCCCAGCCGTGTGCCTTCAGCCCATCGGTGTGACCGAGCCTTTGCTCTGGAATCACTGCCACGGAGGGAGCTCTGCAGGTACTGTGGATGCAACTTACCCACATATCTCTAAATGTACACGACTACCCCGGAGCTATTGGCTCTAGGTTCATTTATAGTGCCAGACGTGGAAGAGAGTCATTCGGGGTTCATCTTTATTCATCTCTACGTTCAGTCTGCATTTGGTCAGACCGATTCCACCTGCAATAATGATACCATCTCAGGGTCCAGCTTTAACTCCCAGTGTCCACGTAAGCAACGTCCTGGGCTTCGCTTTACACTCAGGTCGTGAAAAAGACTCTTAAGATTAGTGTATGAAAAACAAAGCAACTGACTGCTCTGTTTGCCTGCCAACCTTACCGAAGCTTGAAGTGTAGAAACCAAAATCACTCCACTCAGTTGTAGACTTTTAACCAAGCGAGCTAAACAAGCCTTGGTTCCTGTACAATCAACAGACAAAAGGAGGCTCCTCAGAGAGGGAGCCAGTTAATGTGAAGATCTGACAGCTCTGCAGAGTCTCTCTCCCTCCCTGCAGCAGAGGGCAAGTGGGACTGGCTTGTCCCCACGAAGCGGGGTGACTGCAAGCCTTAGGGTGGAGATGAACAAAGTGGGAAGACACACGAACGAGAGTAGAGTGAAACGACGGCTGCGTTTCTGACACGCAGAGTTGAGGTGCAGGGGTTGCACTCTGCTCACCCCTTGCAGCGAACCGCATGCAGCCATCCCCTCTCACGCGGGCTGTCCCACCGCAGCCATTCCAGGTCGTGGCACCACGTTCTCGGCGCGCTCAGGAGAATGAGCCTTTTTCCTGTTTAAGCTCAGCCTACAAAAGCACAGCTGAGGTTTCAGAAAGTATTTTACCCCCTGCCTGCTCGCAGTGATACAGATAGCTTGCAACAGAAGTGAGAAAGTACTGGGGGAAAGGAACCCTCCTCCGAGAATTTCCAATGTTAAGGCCTTCATGGAAGATGTCATTATAAAGAAATGAACAGACGCATTTGTCAGCCTCTGGGAGGTTTCAGAGTGGCTTCTATTTTTATCTCTTTTTATCCCTTGAAGGAACTGAGAACTAATATTTGCAGTGCCTGACTGAGGATATTAACGTTTTCAAATAGCTGCCATTCCTTCCAGGGCAGCAAATAGAGTAACTTGGTTGGGTTTTTTCACTGGTTTGTCTCTTGAAACGAAATTTCTGCAACTGTGTTTCCAGTAAGATGCACCTGCAGGACCATCCAAACATTCTGTTCCTGTCTGCTTATCCGGTATCGAACCTGAACAAATCTGAATGATGCGTGAGCAGCTAATACATGTCCAAAATACACTTCTTTTGCTTTTCTTGCAGTATTTTTGCTATGCTATGCGCTGTTGTTTAGTCTGAACTTACAGACAGCCCAGAGATCACAGGTTCGTGTAAAATCACGATATGTGTTTACCGAAGATAAAATGCTGAGAGGAGAAAAAAAAGGATGAGAAGGATGTTTTCAGAACAGAATAATCTCATGGCTAACTGTTATATCGGTACCAAACTCTCTTGAGTGAAATGATTTGCCCGCCTGGAGCAGCAATGTTTCTATTTACAGTGAGCAGAGTGGCAAATCATTAGTCCAGTTCTGGTACATTCATGCCTCGCACAAGCGTCCGCAAATAGGAGGAGGCTTTTTGAAAAATCATCACTCATTACTGCAAGACTAGATGAGACTTGTCTAAAGGACTGTTGACGTTGCACTTGATGAAGCAGACGGGTCGCTGCTGAGCACACTCTATTGCCTTGCCAGAGGCTAGGTCTGTTGTCAGAGCAGCTCTTCTGGCCTCCACTGGCCCGAACAGCAAACGATCAGCAGCGGAAATTGAGACTGGAGATCCCATCAGAAGGAGATGGCGAAGAGCTCGCTGCGTAAGGTTATATTAAGGACCCTTCTTTTATGGAGCAAAGGTTTCACATATATTTTCGTCCATTACATTTCAAATTTCACTCTTCAAAACACGAAACCATTACCAGCCTACTCACACGCTCACTGTCTCAGGACTTAGCGCAGGGAAGAGGATGAGACACTGCAACCTCCAAGTGCCTTGCCACAGAAAAGAGGGCAGGCTTGCATTTTTCAGAACTTTTTCTTCTTGATTATTTCCTCTGCAAAATTAAAATAAGCAATTTAAAGGCAAATTTGAATTAGCATATTGAGGACAGCTTATTATTTATGAGATGGAAATCAGGATCTTGGATGACTGAACTCATTAAAGACCATTTGGAATAGTTCCCATCTATTTCTTCCACGGTACCCACACAACAAATAATTCACACAGTAATTAATGCCACGTCTTCCCAAACAATACATGCTTCCGACAGGAACCGTTCAAAGAGGAAATGCACGAAACTGCACTGAAATAGCAATAAGCTTAAAATACATACCAGCAAAACCAGGAAACTTCATCTTAGGGCAATCACAGCTGCTTTAGCTGAACTCACGGGGCCAAAGACATCCCTGAACCAGCTCAGAGACGGTCACTGGAGTTAGACAAGGGGGGAGTTTGGCCGACCAGGCCTCCGCACTGGCACAGCTCTCGCCTGACCTTGTGTCAGGGGCTTACGACAGACAGCACTCTGTCTTTCTGCCCACGCAGACTACACAGTGTAGAGAAACAAGCCTATTTTCCTCCCCAGCTGTAGCCCACGGGGCTATTTGCACAGCAGTGAATTAAATAGTTTACCAGTATTGTGACTGCCTGCGAAAAGCTCCTACAGGCATAGCTACGCTCTGCAATGGAGCGCAGCCCTGGGATCCCCCGGACGGGGCCAGCCGAGGAACCGGCAGCAGGACAGCTGTGTCAGCACAGTGCCGTGCCTGGACTCGCCCTCCCGAGAGCTGCGGAGGTAATTAAGCTCAGGCAGGCTGCCACATTTTCAGTGCCTAAGAGCCCTGCACGGCAACACGGCGAACTACGCCGATGCACTGGCCTCTCAGAGCGTCTCTCCTCATGCCACAGTGCCCGCTTCTGAAATGCAGGAAGGAGCATGGCATGGTCGGGTCTTGCAATAAGGAACTGATCACTTCCAGCCGCTCTTCACTGCTTGTGAAGGGCCGGTGGCCTCACCGCCGGGCTGCGGTACTGCATTTCAGGGGCAAGCAAAACAATCCCGACGATAGCAACTTGCCACCATTCCCCAGGGCAGCGGCCTGCCGGGCTGGCAGGGATGCTGTGTGCTCTGTGCGTCCCAGAGGTTTGCTGCCTGCTAGGGAGTACTTATCCACTCAGCATCTCTGTGTAACACTGGTCATGTCTCATGAGAGGAACTCAGGCACAGAGAAATCAGATCTTCCCAAGGAAACCTATGGCAAAAGAGAGAGCTGAAGCTAGATCTCCAGATTCCCACATTTATTATCCTAAAACACAGTTTATTCTTTCCTTCTAATCAACAAAGCAATGTAAGAGGCCACGATTTTGCCCTATCCACACATTTACCTTTCACATCACAGCCACCACCATGGTAAGTAAGAGTCAGCAAGTCACGGACATGAGCAGGACACCAGCGGGAAGTGCTCCATACTTGCTGCCTGGCAGAGTAAGAGTAAGGACTGAAGCTTGAAGGGATGAAGCATGCAGGAGGGACATCACTGTTGAGATCCCCGGAACAAAGCTGTCAGCTGAGAAAAGGACCTCATCTTCAGAGTGGAAATCCCAGTGCCAGGCAAGCCGGCGACAAACATCCATTAGAGAGCCATCTCTCTCACAGTCCACCTTACCGAACCATGGGATTGCCACCACGTCTCCTCGGAAAACAAGAAGGGATGTGCAAAATACAGGGCTAATTGGTTCCTCTTTGTGCAACCTCCACAAGCAGCTTCACACCTTCTGTTCTCTAAGCGGGATGGAATATTTCTGTCCCCTTCCTACCAGGCACAGGCACTGCAAATCACACACAGCCAGTAAGGAGGAGCTGGTCTAGCTCTGCATAACAACGTAGCTGGCTTGTTTCATTTTGCTCTCGCTAAAGGAGAGCTCTCAAAGCAGTCAAATTGATTTTAATTTGTTTTCAGAGGGGAAAACGCGAAACAGCTAAGAGGTTGAAAATGTGCAGTGAACAAAACAGCTGTACTGTAAACCTCTGAAAAAACATACTTTACAATGGTAATTATGACAGAGTAAACGAGTGTCATCAGTGTGATGGTACAATGCACACAATACTAACTGTTTCCTACTCAAATATTTGCAGACATCTCCAATTTTTTACTTTAATGAAATCTCATCTAACCATTGAATTGACTTTAAGAACCATTCTGCGGCTCACAAGAGCTTTCGCTGTCAGAAGCTCTGTCAGACATCTGAACTGCAATCTGCCCCCAATGGTTCCCAGCTTGAGCTAGAGGAACGCTGTAAATGTAGCTTTCTAGGAGGTGGCGAGTCTGAAAAATCCCTGCCTACAGAGAGAACGCTAAACCCCGAGAGGGGCTGAGGACCCACCCTGCTCTGCAGTTACAACAGGAATCGTCAGGACCCCCACACCTCGAACAAAACTTCTGGTACAGATTTTCTCTGCTTCTCAACACATCTGCACGCGACCGTGCTGCGGTGCGATTAAGCTGTCCTCCTCGGATGGCTAAGCACCTGGAATGCTGTCATCATTCGGCACATATGTGCATGACAAGTATGGACTGCAACCACAAAGCCAAAGAAAATAAATTGATCCCTTTGAGAAGTTTTTGAGAGCTTCCCAGCTATTGGATGGGGAGCAACACAATTTAAACAATGATACATTAATTAATGCGAAATGACAGCATGTAAACCCCTAGGGTTTCCACTAATACCAAATGAGTTCATGATGGTTTATATCAAATAGAAGGAAAGACTGATGGCAAAGCCTACAGGTGCTAATGACACCCAGTTATTTAAGGAAATTGGTTTTGCATGTTGCTGGGCATTATGCAAAGAATATTCAATGGGCTGAATCCTGAGGTTGACCCTTCGCTATTGTTTTGTTTCAGGCAAAAATGTCTATCGGCTTTAATAAGAACTTTTTTTAAATAAAGGAAGTCACCTCAGATGTGACACTTATGGATATGTCTTATTGTCATGTTCAATATAGTTGTCTAAGCTCCTGTATTTGTGACATCCTGCTTCCTGTTGGCTCTCACAGTGTCATTCTCTCTCACGTATTTGCCAGATTTTCCCATGTTTCCTTTAAGTGTCTGCTTGGCCTGAGTTTCCCCAGATCCAAGAAAGACAACGAGGACTGCTCAGTACAGAAGGAGAGGCTGTGTTTTGCTGCAGTCCCGTTAATCTTTGAAGAAATTTGGAATCAGAAGACAAGCTGGCATGGACTGTATTTCAAAGCTGGCTGTGAAAGCCACGGATTCACACACATCTTCAAGGCCAACCATTTCTACCCCCCTGAGGCAATGAGAAAACAATCCTGTGTGCCACCCCTGCTGACTCTGCAGAAGTAACTCTGCCACGAGCCTTAACTCTCACCACTCTGAGAAAGTAAAATAGTACGGACAGCAATGAAATCACTAAAATGAGGGAAAAAGACTGGTGTTCGCCAGATGGAGAAGGGCACACTACTAGGCACATAATGTTTATTTTAACACTCCCAAAGTCTGCTAAAGATAGTAGAGAATGAAAATAAACGTGAGAGCTATCATACTGAAGTAAGAAGAGTTAACAAGCATCTTTAGGGTAGCAACGCAAGGGAGGGATTCTGGAGCCGTACGTCTGACTAGGTTCTGTATCAGCCGTTCCGACCACCCAGCCGACAGGGCACTTTACAGACAGGAGGATACGTCCCGAGAAAAGGGGACAAACCAGGGTACCCTTCATTTTGATGGATATCAAAATGCCGGTGCAAATAATACTATTGCAACTGTTCCTAGGCTGCTCCATACATCACCAGATACGGGTCCGCACAAAATTAAGGATCATGAAGTAGAATTTGCAGGCAGCAAAGCTCCCTGCAAAACTCTGCAAAATACGCAGAAACATATGCAAACAGTAATTTCTGAATAGTTTTACCATCCTTATTTGACTCTACTCCTTTTGGAAACCTTCTCTGGATTCTTCAAGAGAAAAACCTAAAATATATTGTAAAAGCCCAAATCACTCTGCTTATATATTTTATAATTCATTTTTTATGAACTGAAGAAGAGAGTTCATGAAAATTGAGAGAGTTATCGAAGGCTGCCATCCTTATTCCTGAATTTATTCCTGTTTATTGCCCTTTCACAAGAGGCTGACTCAACAGACAACTGAGAAAAGACTAAATAAGTCTTCTCTGGGTGGCATTTTAAGCTGGAGTATTTTAAGAACTGCTATTAAGTTGCAGCTGAATATTCCAGCAGACTGTCTGACCCCTTTCTGAATCAGAGTGCCACCAGGCTAAATATTTGCACAAATTCCAAGCATTGCCCTGCAGATTCTGCACAGAGAAAAAGCAATTTTATATCCAGGTGAACAATGGCTCTTTACTCCACCATGTGATCTGCAAAAATTGCAGTCTTTAGAATGACACCAGAGTAAGTAGATTTAACTGTAGATCTAGCAAAATCCTTGTTTCCTCATGACCTTTTTTTTAATAATCTTCCTTCTCTATCCATAAACAAGGATATAACTATATAGAGAGATCTCTTTGTGTAGAGAGATCAATAAATCTGAAATTTTACAGAAATTAAGGGCAAAGGAAGGCATTTCAAAGTCTTCAAAATATAGATGTGAACGAAAGTTGCTGAGTTGCTGCTAATGATACCAATTGTCTGGGCTGGAATTTTTTGAGACGAAATGTTAGTACTTCAAACATACAAATAAGGTCAGTGAAAGACTTCACTGAATCAGCAAAATTCCTCAGCCTTCCAGTCTTTTAGAAATAAATAGAACAATTGAGGTCTAGTTCTAAGAAAGGAGGACTGAAGAGATTGCACCGAGAAGCACTATTTTAAAAAGGTCACTAAATGTAACTAATGTAGATCCTAATATGTTGCTGCTGGGTTTGGGGCAGTAGCAGGTAATGAAACTCGACTCTGTAATCCTGCATCTCTGAGGCACACCTATCTTCTAAACGACTCTTTTGTGACACACAATCTAAGGAAGTGTTATCACAAGTCTCCTTATAATGGTGGTTAGTAGAAACTATTACTATTGGTAAGAAAAAGGTCTTTTTTTCTAACTTGCAACTCGGCAATGAAATGTTGGGTTTCGTTTATTTTGAAGAGAAATATGCTCTCGTGACCGGATGATTGTCTTAAGAAAACACACCAACAAGAAGAAACTTAAAAATCAATACCCCTTTCTGTTTAAATAATTGTTTTGTCACTAACTCGCTGACTGATCTTACACAGCTTATCAACACCTATAGTTTTCACAAGTACTCAGTAATTTTTATTTGTATCATTTGGGCAGAATGAAACACAGCAATAGGGCTGATTTTCAGGGACATGACAATGAAAATTTCAGTTTCACATGCAACTGGTGGGAGTGCAGAGGTGCAGCATCTTAAAACCAGTCTTCCATCATTCACCTCCCAACTCCAGCCGCAGTTACCACACACAAAGGTGTGGCTTTGCCTACACGGGTCACAAGTTTCAAAATTAAGAGGTCAGAAATCTTGGACTAAACAGCACAGTCACAGCATGCCCATCTGTAGAATGGGCAAAAAGCCTACGCATTTTCTTCCCAGGGGACCTCGCGAGCGACCATTTGACCACTGTTAAATACGTCTGTCGCTTTCAGTGCATCAGGGAGTCTTTTGTTATTCTTCCTTTATTAAACTGTCAGACCCTTCTGGGACGGGAAGGGACTGCAGGAAAAGGAAACACGAGGAAAGGAGATGACTGATGGCAGGAGATGAATGCGGCAGCGAAATGCACTGGCCATTTGTTTCACCTGCCACAATGCCAGTACAACGGCAACAACCAAACACTAGCAGCCTTGACAGCAGAGCACTTGCAGCTCTTAGACCCATGTGCTTAGAAGAGAGGCAGTGGAGGAATGGAGGAAAACTTAATTATTTACTTCTTCAGTCCTGGTCACGACTCAAGGTCAAACTCCTTAACTGTCTTCTCAGATGTAACAGCTAATCAAAGGTATCCTTTAAACAATAATGGACAAGGGATCTGACCAACAGTGAAGGGTTGGATTCTTTAACCACTTCCTGCTGGTTTCTGCTTTTCTAAAAAGTGATTGTGATTCGGCAGAGGAAGAAAAAGGAGAAATAAGGAGGAAATGAAAAGGAGCGAGGGGATTGATTGGTCTTTATTTTAGTGATTTCCCTAGTGGTAAATGGTGAGGGTGTACTGTAACTTTAACCGAACACCATCAGTTTAGTAATACATTGTCAACTTACTAATTAAACAAAACAAATTTCTGCCCAGCTTGGCAATTATTTTCTGTGCCTGTGGCAAGGAGACTCTGGTGCAAGAGAAGGGCAGTTGGAGGGGGAAGGGCTCTCTCTTCACCAGGCAGGAGGCCAGCAGTGAAATCCTCCACAGGTGTGTCCACCACAACTCCCACTTTACATGAAGACAGGAGAGAAAACAGGAATTTACCCATGCACGTCCCAGGCACTCAGCCATTACAGAGACGGATACCTTAAATATGAAGAGGTGATATTTACAGCTGATTAGAAACACCTAATTAACATAGAACTACAGTTTTTAAAATCTCAGATATGTACGGGCCCTCAACTGAATCATAGAATCATAAAGGTTGGAAAAGACCTCTGTTTTGGTTTCGGCTGCCGCCGGCAACA
>Ga0181612_182248_pt1 | contig 10122 bp, 6 predicted proteins | sample HoacroProtozoa21_FD_119630 | JGI IMG/M metagenome (GOLD analysis project Ga0181612, IMG submission 119630) | Hoatzin crop microbial communities from Cojedes, Venezuel. Combined Assembly of Gp0051906, Gp0051904, Gp0051908
CTCGACGTCGCGCACACCCCACCCAGACCGCGCGGGGGCGCTGGGACGGAGCGGTGCCAGTGGTCCAGCTCATCCCCAGCGCACGGCTCCCTGCCAGCCTTCCCGTCCAGGAGCTTGTCCGTCTTCGTAGCTCAACAGGGATCGCAGGGCTACACGGCAATGCACTGGGGAGATCGATAGACTAATCCAGGCTGGCCTAATGGATTTATCAAGTAACACATCAATTAATGATGTTCTCGGGCTCCTGCCCCAACTCAGGCAGCTGGACAGGACACGGCCTCAGCCCCAGTTCTGCAACTGCTTGTGGGGCATGGGCAAGTCACTTAGCCTTTAGTTCTGCGGCTGAAGGGAAGCACAGGGCTGTCAACCGCTGTAAGGCAACGATGTACCTGTACAAAAATGTTTTGTTAGATAAATGTATGTATATAAATTCCTTTTTTTTTAAGAGCGAGGCTTTGTAGGCAGTTCTAGCTGTTCTAAAATCTGTGTCTCTATTTAAAAGATAGCATTACTAATTACACCTGACAATCAAATAGTCTGTAGAAAGGTATCAGCTACCTTTTCCCGCTGTTCGTTCTGTAGGCAAGAAACAAAGGTATGTCAGACAGGAGAGCAAATGAAATGTTCAAAGGATTCTTGTCTAAAACTGGAAAATAAAAGGCTGTGCTATCAGATCGGAGTTTTAACATACGCTGTTTCCACTGGCTTCTGAGATAAAATCTTTTATTGTTGAGTATAACCATTGTTAAAGGTCACTGTTGCAAAGACTACATCATTTAGACAAGATGAGATCCTATTCTGGATAAATTCAGAATTTTTCTTCGTAACAAGGAGATAGTATCAGGATTTGAACGTACAAGAGTGCCGGGTTACAGATTAAAGGCTTTTGTGTTCTGGAAACCACACTATGCCAGATTTCATGAGTTTCAGTGAGATGTGCAAGTCCCCAAAGTCAAGTAGGTTGATTAAAGTGGTTCTTTTTAGCCTTTGAAATACAGATAAAGTACAACTTTCCTACACCGGGTTAATGCAGAATTTTTTTTCCTTGACAAGGTTATATGCCTTTCCAAGGACATAATTTTAATCTCTTTTTAAACCTTTCATATGAACGTGGTAAAAAGCTTCTTTGTGTTGTAATGCATTTTTATAAAATATCTAAATTTCTATGCAAACTTCAAACCTCGTTTCAGAAGATATATTTATCTGGAAATGGTTATCTTGCAGCAGAATAGTGTCTTGTGTCATCATTTCTGTGGCATCTTTTCATACTGTCACAAGAATGTAACATCTGATAATGAAAAAAATTAGTGCTCATTGTCAGACATGCAAACTTCTTCTTTTCTTAATATCCTTTTACTGTTACGTGCTCTTGTCTCTGAACTCTTGGCAAGTACGCTGAGAGTCATTGAACCAAGGTGAAAGCGAGACCTGCACGTTCCTTCCTCACACCAGAGAGACTGAAATGAGAGGGTTTTCTGCTGCTGATTCTGAATGAAAAGGTATTGCTTTCTTCTCCCCTGTTCTGTTTTGTCTTCATATTCAAAGAGTAAATCTTGTAATTTAGTCATTACTTGAGATTTTGAAAAAATAATACCAGTAAAGACAAAGCGTAAAGCCAGTGGCTGCCGTGAGCTGCAGGAGCACAGTGGATGTTGTCTGCATCAGGTCAGCTTTGGAAATGTAGGAGCTTGGGGCTTGCTTTTGTTTTTCGAACTCATCCAGGAGAAGTGAAACCAGCACATTGAGACTGCGCTGAACGTTGCTCATCGTTCCGTGTAGAAACTCCCCATAAACAAGCGGATGGTCTCGCTCCACCACACCACACGTAGAGCTGTGAGAGCTCCTTTGCAGGCAGGTCAGGCATTTTAATAGCCCAGGCCGCTGAAGATAGAGGCAGAACTTCCCAAGCATCCTTTAAAAGTTGGTGAGCTAATTGTCACGCGCTTCGCTCCGCTCGGCTGGGCAAGGCTGACTCCTGCCCGACCGCGACGAGCTGGTGCCTGCAGCCCGAGCAATTCGTTTCTGAATGAGCACCGTGACAGCTGGGCCCCGTACCAGCGGAGCAAAACTGCGAGCTGGCAAGAGTGCGTTGGGCTTTATAGATAATGTTTTGGGAAGCATTTGCCACATGGCATATAACTAGTCTGGAGCGTGATATGCGTACGTGGATGGACTGTGGAGTAGATCCAAGAGAACGTGAAGTTGAAGCAGGGACGCTGCAGTGCAGGGGTGTTGTGGGCATGAGCCTGAAAAACCAACCGTGGAGAGGCTTATGGAGGGGTTGCTGGCTGGCGCAAGGCAGAGCAGCGGTGCCATGGGCTGCCCCAGAAAAACGTGAGGACATCGGTACTTCGATGATCATCATTTGAGACCACGCCAGAGCGAGTAGTTCTTTAATAGAATGTGATTAAGGAATGAGCATCTCAAAATCTGATTTGCACACAAAATACAGTTGGCTTTATGGAGACTTTGTGGAGATTCGAGGAAGGCTGCGATCTGTGCTATGCAGCGGCAGCGGTGGAGTGAGAAACCTGGAGGTCCCTGTTTGTCACAGAAGCTGATAGCCAAGTCTGGCCCGTACAGCGTAGAGGGGGTAGGATAACTTGCAGACCTAGTACAGTCATCTGTACAGCCAACAATATTGGAAATTAAAGGTCAGAGAATTGATAGTAAGGCTTAAGAAAACAGCAATTAGGCTGCTAGGAAGAAAAGCTAAATTACCGGTGGTAGGAGTAGGGGGAGAAAAAAGAGGATTATTGATCTAAATATCAAGTTGGCAGATCCACAGAGTACAATCTCGAGGTTTTTTACACCTCTGGGTTTATTCAACCCTCACAATAAAAAATGCAGGCCTATAAAGATGGAATAAGAAGCAATCAATTAGGATGACATTTGCTTGTTTCCGCGCTGCAGCTGGGCAGGCACATCACAATTAATGATTTATTAGGAGATTTTTGCCTTTTTTTATTCCATTTTACACAGATTGCTGCAACCAGACTGCAGTTGTTTATTAATTTGCCTGCTATTCAAGCGTCTTTGTCAAATACCGTGCGGAAAAGCTGAACAGTTGGCTCGCGTGCCAGCACTTGGTCGGGAGTGTGCCCTTAAGCGTGGAGGAGCTGTGGGTTGGTATCTGCTCCGGCGGAGGTGAAACGCAGCCCTCTGTGTGCTGGGTGCCCCGGCTGCGCGTCGCCTCGTACCCAGGGCTCGCTGCCTGACGGGGCGGCCCGGCGGCAGAAAGCGGTGAGGGATGGGACACCCCCCGCCACCCACACCCATGTGCTCGCTCGCTCTCATTTCAGCTTCTCTTGACCTAGGGGACCTGGAGAGAAGATGCAGCACTTTGCAGCAGTCGTAGCTGTCAGGGCAAGGGCTCAGAGTCTAATAAGAGGACTGAGATGCCCTTATTCTTCTGCGTTAATCCATGGCTGTAGGTCATAAAACACTATTTCTCTAGGCAATTCAGCCCTCATAAACTCCTGCTGCCTGTAACAAACGTGGCGTCATCGTTAGCAAGTCTTGGAGACAACACAAAAATCTTTCCTGCAGACATTCATGTGAACAAGTTTTTATTTTCACAGCTTTTGAGCAAAACCATCTAGAAAAGAGTAAAAACGTTGGAAAAATGGAAATCCCTTTAGCAGGAAGCCTGAATAATTATCTTTGTGTTCATCCATCTCAATTCCACACCTCCCTAGGAGTGGCTGCAGTCAGCTAATTGGTTTTACTCTGCTGTGCGTGGCTTCACTGCCCAGACTCCGGATTTATTGCACAAATTCAGCGTGTGAATTCATCATTTGTCCCCCCACATCAATCCCTTTCTCCTCTGGACTGATATTTGTCTGCGTGTTTGTATGCTGTCAGGTATCGAGTGAGATGGAAGACAAACTCTGGGATTGTCCAGTTTTAGTATAATCTGATGCAACCTGGAAATCAGAATGAATTATTACCTTTTCAGCAAGACATGACTTCAGACAGCTCAGCTCCAGAGGAATGAGACAAGGACTTCGCCAGCACAGGCTTTTATGGGAGGGAAAGAAAAAAGACCCTGGAGAATTTAAGGATTTAAGAACATGCCAGGTTCAGGACAAATTCTTATCTGAGAAGGGAAGCGGAGTGTGTAACAATCGGCCATAGAAATCCTTGTGAATGGTCTTTAAAAAAGCGCTCTGGAAATTAAAGGCTTCAAATGCAACAATTGAAAGTGAAGCTAAATGAATTACAGGGGAATATGAGTAAATGCTACAAGTATAGGTCAAGCACTGCTTTATCAATCTTGTGTTTACTCCAGCAGCTCCTCTGTTGCCCATTGCTTTACCTTGTTTGAATAGATACGCTTCTCTTTATTTGAAAATCAATTGTAATGGTATGAAAGAAAACTTACAGCACGGGGAATGCTGCAGAGCAGCACAGTGAAAGATGGCATTGTTCATTATCCTAAATTACTCCAGGACGGGGAGGGAATGACATTAAAGTGTGGGTAGCTTTGAGCTGCCATCCTTCCTTGAGCAGATGTAATTTAATGTCATTACTTAATTTTATTAAAGGTAAAGACAATTGTGGACAATACACGTTACAGCATTTACTTACAGTAATGATCGTGGGGGAGTGTTAGAAGGAGGAAAGACAGGCTGCGTTTTGGATTCCGGTAGCTGCTGCTCTGTTGCTGATGAAAGTTCCTCTGTTGTTCATGGTGCAGCTTAACCTGAGTAGCTTTGGATGGCTCCTTTGATTCCAGTGAAGGTACTCTGTTCTCATCAGGAAAATATTCAGCTGTATAAGCGTAGTAGACAATATCCACCCTCAGTGCTACATAGGACTGATCATCCCCTAACTATACCTCACAGGTATCAACAACTGGATGAGCTCCTGGATCGCTCGGTCTATGCCGAGCATTGTGGGTTTTACCCAAATGGAAAAGCTTCATAGACTGTTGCGATCTTCCAGCAGGCTTTATCCTGAGATGTGTATTTATAAGTATACCTCATATTTTTAAAGTATGTCTTGTAGTAAACTTTATCGCTACAGCTGAAAACAGATGTTGTGATGGCTTTTACCAAAGCTGCTGTAAAATCTGTGGGCGATTGTGTGGGATTTTTCCGTGTAACCCAAACTCAGTGGCCGTGCCTGGGTTATGATCTGCTAAAGGCGTTCAGCAGCCTGTAGGACTGGTCCTCTTAGATGTCTTGAATGCAGCTGATGGCTTGCTCTTGATCAGTTAGTTCTGTTTGGTTCTGCAAGGCATAAGCCTGGTAGTAACAGACTTGGTCCAAGGTCAAAGATTTAAGGTGGTTGCACAAAGCGCTTAACTCCTTTGAAATCGCTGTACGATACCTTGATGTTAGCAGTGCAGCTACCTCCTGAAAGGGTCTGCGGGCTCGTCAGCTTGTCATTGCTGGCATGCCATACAACGTTAATTCAGTGTAATGGGTGATGTCTAGCATGGATTTAGTAAGAGACGATCCTGCTTAACTAATCTCCTCCACTTCTTTGGAGCGAATTTTAGACAAGGTTGATAATAGGAATGTACATATGACATAATCTAATGGATTTTTCAAGAGGCTTTTGAGATATTTCCACATGGTATTTCCCCTGCTTAAGCTGTGTGCCGTGGAGGTTCCAAATTGGGCAAGAGAACGGGTAAAGAATGACTGAAATCATGGGAAATAAAGAAGAAAGAAGATCTGTAGCCTGTACTGGAATTAGAATTATCCCGCAGCTTCCCACTGTTCTTCCCCACCACTCAGCACGGCTGGAAAGAGATGCTGTCTGCATTCACTAATGAAAACTTGTTTAGGACAGGTGCATAACAGAGCAGAGGGCAAAATGCCATTCAGGATACCACTAAAGGGCAAATTTAAATTTACATTAATGTAAGGCAGATATTGAATATTTTTGCTGTCTGTGGTGGAAGCATATATACTAAATATAAGAGCACATAACTGAAAGACTCCAATGGATGGACGTAGGTTGGGAGTGGAAAGGGATTCTTGTGCTAACAAAGGAATGATTTATTATCATTTACATAACCTGGCATTTGTGCACACCAAAGGCCAGGTTTTCAGAAGTGCTCTGCGCCTGCAGTTTGGGGCCAGGAATTCACTTGCAGACTCGGAGCCAGCCGCTCCCATTGTTTCCCCCGTGTTTAATTTGCCATATGTCAATCAGAGTGTTGATTTGCAAGTGCTGCTAATAGGCGATGCTGAGAGATGAGGACAGTTGAAAATTTGGGAACGCGTCTTACTGGCAGCTTTGAGCCCCAAACCCTGTAAGTATTCACAGGCCAGGATCCCTGATCAGTCGTGTGATAAATCAGGGACTGGAAAGCGGAAAAGAATGCAGCTAATGCGTCACGATATGCCTGAACTGGACATGCTCCATGAAAATCAGTGCTAAATGAGAGAATTAAGCACCAGGAAAGGCTATGGCAGAATCACAAGAAACACTTTAAATAATGCGACAAAATCAAATCAAGGGCAAGAAAGAAAGAAAATGAAATAAAATCACTGAAGAAGCAATAAAATCACTGAAATCTGAGCAAGGCAAAATACCTCAGATTAAAGGGACATAGTCCTAAAAATGCACATTGTAGTCTGCCATTTTTACCTGCTGGTGACATTTAACTCTCTGATTGCTGTAACTGAACAAGAACATCAGGAACATTTTTGGTTCATTTACTTCGAGCATTTGCTGAAGCTCGGACAGTGTCTGTGTGATAGTGGGTTTGTTCGCCTTCGGGCTGAGAGGTGAGACTAGACCTTGAAAGGGTTGGAAAAATATTCAAAGAAAAAAATAGGAAAACCAGAAGTGAGGAAGGTCTGTGTGGCTCATAACGTACAACCCCATGGTCCTCTTCACAGGCCTGATTTCCCAGTCGGTGTGCTGATGTAGGGGAGAGGAGGGTTTTCGTGAGGACCAGGAGAAGGCTCCCACCGTGACTGCTCCTGTCTTTTATTTGCAGTATTCAGGTGAAGTTCCTGAGAACAGAGTGGAGGTTGTGGTGGCAAATCTGACAGTGATGGACCGGGACCAGCCTCACTCCCCCAACTGGAATGCCATCTACCGCATTATCAGCGGAGACCCCGCCGGCCATTTCACCATCCGGACAGACCCCGTCACCAACGAAGGCATGGTAACCGTTGTGAAGGTAAGGGGAAAGCCAAAGCACGTCCATACTTGTCACCCTTTCAGCTAGCTAAGGGATTGCCAGAAGACAGAAACCTGCAGTTGTTTCGTGCCTTCTCTACCTAGGAATACAAGTGCTCGAACCTGTTGTTTCCCATCTTTCTCCGTGCAGAAGTGCTAAGTACTTTTACACTGGTTCTGGGTTTCTGAACTCAGCCCAGCCCGCCTTAAACTCTCATAAACTCTCAGATGCTGAAGGTACCTCCCAGCATCCGAGCCTGACCTCTGCATCCTGCTCCTCCTAAGCTTTTTGAGCACTGTAAGAGGGAATGGTGCCTGGGCGGTGCCGCCCTGCCCGGCGGGTTGGGGTAGAGGCTGCACGGTCTCCTTTTTGAGCCAGAAAACTCCCTTTGGCTGTGAAGCAGGGGTGAACATCGCACAGCAGGGGATCAGTCAGGTGATCGTCTGTGAAAGCAGAGAGTGCAGGAGAGGTTTCAGGAGGACTGACTTTACTGGTACCAGAAGGAAAGGAGAGATTTTCCTCTGCTTGAGTTGCTTGGCAGAAAAAAGTTGGAGAACTGTTCCTTTACCTAGTACGAAGCAATAAACACACAGTGTGGGCCAGATCCTCGGCTCGGAATAGGTCCACTCAAGTGAAAGCCACCCCCTGGGTTAGATCAGCAGAGGATCTTGTCCAAAGACTCTGAGAAAGAAGACTGTAAATATCCACGGTCCCTTCTTTCCTCCATCGCCTTCAGTGATGGAACACTCAAGGTATCTGCAGCAAGTACCAAATTCTGTTTCCCTCCTTGCCTCCAAAGAACATGACTTTATCTTCGTTTGAGGATTCACTTCTCGTTTGGTTGCTGAGGCCAGCAGCCCAGGCAGTGAATGCTTCTGCAGTCACGACACACACTTGGAACGTAACCGGATCCTTCAGCATTCACAGAAGCTTTTCCAAGATAAGATGCTTATGGATGCTCCCTTTGACTACAAAAAAAGTGAAGGCATCACAAGCAGGCTCCTGTGATCCATAGCTTGCACAACACGCACCGTGCACTGTACCTGGAAAGGATAATACGTGCTGTGATGGACAAAGCCTGCATCTTTTGTTAAGTGTGGCCGTCTCTAGCAAAGAGTTCTAATCAACAACTTAGGTTGCAACACTAACATTTAGAGAGCAAAGTGATTTAAGGATAGCTTTGTGTTGAAAAAAAGAGCCCCGCTCCCTTGTAACTAAGCAGTTGCAGTCATTCTTAATACTTAGCAGTTTGGCTATTAGGAAAAATGACATCAGTGAAATGCCAATGAGGTTACGCTGGTAGGAACGTGTGAGCTTGTGAGCTTGTCCTGTTCTCTGACCCTTAGGCCCTGTGTGTGTTTGCAGATGCCACTTTGCTGAAACTCTAATGTAGACATCATCTTACCTGCTAGATGATATTTCAACAGGGTCCTTTTATTTATTGCTCTGTAATGATGGTTGACAGCCTTATCTGGTGCAACGTTACAAAACCTCTTCAAGCATAGCAGTAGTTCTGCACACGTGTGTATATGGTTGCATGTATGTATGTAAGTACACACATATCCATATGGATATATTTTCTGCTCAAACAAAAAGCATTCAACAAAGTAAAACCCAACAGTTTAACTTCCATTGGCATCAGCAGGCCATCTGAAATTGAAATGTCAATGTTTTCAGTGAAAGCAGGGGAGGACCCCTTAATCTAGTAAAGTGTCACAACTGTAGTTTAAAGGCGCATCAGAGTGAACAACAGGGGGTTTGCATGATCGTCACTGCTGCACGAGGACTTCTGCATAATGAGCCATCCCTTATAACTGAACTTGCAGGCAAAAAGCAGGGCAGATTTGTCAAGACACCATTGATGCTGGTGTTGACTTTCCACTGCTGTGGAACCCACAGTGATCACAATGCAAAGAACCACATGAAAATCCTGTCTTGTCAAGCTGAGCTCAAAGCTTGACATTGCATTGAATGTCTGCACGATATAACCTCACCTGGTCCTCCGGGCACCCAGAGTTTCTTGCCCTTATCAAGCTGGGAGGCTTTTTGGTGTATTTTCAGCAAGGAGAATGAGTGAAATTGCTTGTGATTAAATTTTCATGGTGAAGAAGGGAAGACTCTTAGGATTCCACCTCCTTCTTTGAAATATTTTGTTCTCTGTTAATAAGTGAATATGCTTAAAGGCTGGGGGAAAATGTATGCACGTCAGACTGGGTGGCCGGTCAGAGCTTGTTCTTCATCATGTGGAAGCAGTCTCTTGCTGGTTTGATCCCTGGAGTAGGCTGAAAACAAAGGTAAAAAATTAAGTCAAGTAATGAACCTTTTATTTACAGACCCTGCATGGCTGGATTTTCATGTAGCTCTTTGAAGTCACTTATACATAACTCCCCACTGCTGCGTCTGCGTCTAGGCTATGGCAGTCACAGAAACGGCGCAGAGAAAGGCGTTCTGTGAAGAATCCCATCCCTTCACCAGCAGTTTGCGGGGCCAGAAGCAGAGGATCAGAAATGCTTCCAAACCAAGAAGCCCTTTGGAGTTCAGATGATGCTCATGGGGGCCATTTTGCAGCCTCTCTCAGCAAAACCCCGTCTGCAGCTCCAGTCCAGTCACCACAAGTGTAACATTTCCTTTTTCTTTTCATGCCTCTCCAAACTATTTCCATAACCATACAAGACCCTAATCTTCAAAGAAAGCCTTGATCAAGGGGAGAAAGAAACTTCCTACACGATGAGACACCACGGAGTCCAGAGACAATCTCCAAGAGCAGCAGTGGCTGCCCTGTGGCAGCCAGCTAAGTAAAATGTTATTATAAACTCTGCATGGATCAGAGCTGTGAATTTATGATGAAGATGCTTCTGAAGCTTCAGTTATTATTTGCCTCAACAATAACATAAGGCAAATTTGTTCACTTCAGTTAAAAGTACCTTGAGAGAAGGAGGACACGTGACAAGCCCTCAGCTTCACTCTGCTGCATC
>Ga0181612_114827_pt1 | contig 10121 bp, 5 predicted proteins | sample HoacroProtozoa21_FD_119630 | JGI IMG/M metagenome (GOLD analysis project Ga0181612, IMG submission 119630) | Hoatzin crop microbial communities from Cojedes, Venezuel. Combined Assembly of Gp0051906, Gp0051904, Gp0051908
GAGACTCCACAACCTCCCTGGGCAGCCTGTTCCAGTGCTCCGTCACCCTCAGAGGGAAAAAGTTCTTCCTCATGTTCAGACGGAATTTCCTGTGCTTCAGTTTGTGCCCGTTGCCTCTCGTCCTGTCGCTGGGCACCACTGAAAAGAGTCTGGCACCATCCTCTTGACACCCACCCTTACGATATTTATAAGTATTTATAAGGTCCCCAATTTGGAGTTCTTCTGCAAAGAGAGAGATTTTTTTTTCTTCATGTAGGAGCTTCAAATATTTCTTCTCCTACTGAGCACTCTACAATATTCTCTTTTGTGGCTATGAACACAAAAACTGAAACCGATGTCCAGTTTCTGTAATCACACAGCCAAGTAGTTTAATTCAAAACACAAAATAGGGAGAAAAAGTGATTATTTTTCTTTTTATTTTAGCAATTAATCAAAAGTAATTTCATTTTTGTATTTTCTCCTTGGCCCCTAACTCGCACTGCGAGAGCAAATACTGCTGGGTACACTGTAAGGGTAAACTGAGACCCCATGCTGCAAAACTGAATTTAAGTTTTCACGTGAACTCTTCTCCGATGGATAGTTCATGGCTTTGCTTATACTGGATTAGAGAACTGCCACATTTCCTAGGGCTCGTTTTGCTTGTTAGAGGGATATGTGTAAAAATCCTATGCTGTTACTTTTACTAAAGCGCTAATGGTTTTAAAATCTTTATGCTCCTGTAAAGAATCCTGTTAGGAAACAAAGAATTTGGGGAGAAAAACATAAGTTTTAAGAAGATTTGATCATAAAAATGCCAAATATTAAAAAAATAAATCAAATCATCTTACAGAAAATGTCCACACAGATATTTATTATAGATGGGGCAAAAAAAAATCCAATATAATTTGATTAGAAAATAATGATTTATCATCCAAATCAGGAAACAGTCCACAAGAGAAGTTGTAGCGAAAACCTTAAGATACACACGTACACTTTAAAGCCAGTACTGCCACTTCATTGGAAGGACGCCAGACCTTATTTCGGAGCAGGGAAGCAAACTGGGGTCTTCCATATCCCAGACACACCTGGCCAAGATAGAGATGTGACTGTCTCTCAGAAGAGAGCTGGTTGGTGGCTGGTGGGTCAACCACATCACTGCAGTACCACTACTCCTCTGTTAGTCTTGTGCCTACTGTCCCCCCAACTCCAAGAAGATTTCGTTCGGCAATTCTTCAGAACTGCATTTCATAACTGATGGAGACTGTGGGTTACTGGAAAAGACATGAAGTAGCAGTCCTGCTTCCGACCATATAATTCTATGTGCTATGCCCTATTTAGGCTACAGGAAGCAATTGCATGTATATTTAAAACAACACGCATATCTTTCACTTTTCTTCTTAATTCATAAACATCTCTCCAGATACTGTTAACAAGATTGTGATTTTAAAGAGATTTTACAGCCAAACAACATTAAAGTGTGGCAATTAGTGCCTTTTATCACTCACAGTCTGATTTGTGAAATAGGATTTTAAGTAATAAGCCATCTGCTGCTCTGAATTCTAATTGTTGCACTAATTAAGTATTTTTAATGGTGATTCTAATTTAGATCACACTTTATCAGCAGGAAAGAAAAGGCACTACTTGTTTTCATCATTTTAGTGAGATAATTTGTATATTTTCATCTGTTCTAATAGAGAAACAGAGATCAGTTTCTGCTGAAATGAAAGTGTACTTTTCTACTCGGGAGGAGTCTGCACACGGCAGAAGCAAAGCAAAATACTGTCAATAAGCTCAGTTCATCTTTGGGCCTCAATTTCTAGAAAGCAGTTGTCTACCATTTGTGTCAAGCAGCCCCTGTGCTTGTAAAGACACAAATAACTACCAGCTCATAACCTATAACCAAAATTATCTCTAGATATTACAGACTCCTTGCCACACCAGAATCTATATTAAGCCCACAAAAGGCCAGAGAACTCCTCCTGGGTTAAGAAAACCCTTCGACCTAAAGGAAAAGAGGGAGTTGCCCTGTACCATCTCTGTTTCCTGGTAGTGAGAATAAATGAGAGGACACAGCTGGAAAGCTTTTTCAAGAAAATATTCTGCAGTCTCTCCTATGTGGAAGGTATCACCATTTGGCCCATTCAGTGAAGATTCCTTTGTCAGAAACAAGACCAGACTGACCTGAAATTAGACACGCCCTTATGTCAAAGACTCAGACCACGATAACCTCTGCACAGTTTTAGAGAAAAACATTGTGCTAAGACCAGAGCACGAAAATCTAAAAGAGCAGACAATCTTAAGGGTAGAATATTGCTGCAAATTTCCCCTCAGAAGCCGTGAGAGGTAATGCATCCCAGAAAGAGACTGTATTGGCTGGGAAATGTACTTTATCATAAACAGCTATATATCTGCTTACTAAACCCCCCCCTTAGCCACCCTTGCTATACCAGTGGTCCTACAATGCCATGCAGAAATTGAAGGCATAAGAGCATAACACCCTATACGGTCTAAAACCACTCAGCAATTTAAAACTCTGTCTTAATTGCTTGACAGTATCAAGGATGTATACATTGTACTTAGATGAAATCTACTTTACATTTCAACACTGAAATCCGGAGATAAACTTCCCCAAAATGAAGAAACATTTGACCTTTGCTTCAGGCTATCAAAAAAAAAAAAAGCAGCTACAAAACTGAAATGAGAAGGAAAGCATGAACCTTACTGAAGCCTGTAACTGTCACCATCTGAAGTCAAAGCAGAGGAATATGAAGCAGGCTTAAGCTTATTCCAGGTTTATATTCTTAATGTCTCCCTTTATAAGCACAGTATATAGCCTTCCTCAATCCATTCCATGAGCAAGAAATCAAATTTTCAGTAAAACAAATATTTTTTGTATGAAAATTGAGAGATAATGAAAATACTTGCATTTATTAATAAATTAAATGTCCCTGTGAGAATTACAGCAGATAACAAAAGGAGATCATGTTCAAACAGATGACCAGATTGAAACAAATAGAGCTGTTCTTTTTTCCTAACTGGATAAGACAGCTCAGCTGAAATACATCTCATGCCTCTGCAAAACTCTCTGAAAATTATTTCTACTGAGAAAGATTGTTCTGTTTGATCATATGAAATAGCCTGAGCCGGCCAGAAAACACAAAAATTACCCAGCAACTTCCATATAATTTGCCAGCTTCACATTTCAAGCTGAACTCTAGTTTCACCATTAAACTTAGAATTTACTCATGTTGAGAGATATTTGAGATAAGCATAGGAAAACTTGGAAAACTCAGAAGATATCTGAGATACTACTCTGTGGTAACCATCAGTAAATGCGAAGTTTGAATGGCAGCTCTGCAAACTCGGGCTTAAAATACAGCCTGAACAGCAGCGTTACAGGCAATGGGCGTGGGGACAGAACTCCTCAAGCTCCTTGAGGACGTGAGTTGAGGATACTTTTTCCCCTTCTTTTTAGTAAGTCAAAGTTCAAATGTAAAGTAGTAATGATTTATAAACATTGTCTGTTTATTCCAACATTTGGAACAACTAAAATAATTGTGAACTTTTTTTGCTTTATTTTTATTTACAGACAAAATAAACCATCGCTTCTTCCTTTGGGTTGTTTTCTGTTTTTATCCTTCTAGGACTGAAGGGGGGGGGAGTGATAATCACTTTTAGTTACTCCTTTGTTAAGTCATTTTTACAGGTTTTCAACAATTACAGAGGTGGAGTGTGTATGTTGAAGTATAGAGCAAAACACACTTGTCTCTATTTTGCCCTCAGGATCCAGCTAAAATTTAATTACTATACAGTCTTTGTGCCTCTCTTTTAGCATTACTTTTAGCTTTATCTTTTAATTTTCCTATTTATCAGACAAGTACGCAGTACAGGAAAAAAACCCAAACTGGTTCTGTCATGTCTAACATAACTCTTTTTTTTAAAGTACCCAATACCACTGAAAGAGGATCCCCAATTTTTGGAGAACTCCCCCATCCCAAAAAAAAGAAAAAAACCCAACAAAACAAAGAAAACACCACCAGAACCTGGCAGTGACATACAACGATAAACTTGTTCTAGACAACAGAATTAAAAAAGTATTTAAACCTCCACAATCACAGAATCACAGAACGGTAGGGGTTGGAAAGGACCTCTGTTGATCATCCAGTTCAGCCCTCCTGCTGAAGCAGGGTCACCCAGCACTTCATGTCCTCACCACTACTTTTACAATGTTTTTTTCACGTGCAGTCACTCCTGTGCCCCCCGCTGGCAGGCTGACACTTCCACTGCACACAGCCCAGGAGCTCCAGAGAAAGGATACCAGGAGGCAACAACCACAAATTTTGCATTGCAGTGACTGAGGGCACAGTTATGAGACACTGGTTCTTCTGCACGTACCGAAACCGCGCACATCAAAGCTACCTTAGTAGCCATATTTTGCATAGATGCTTGGGAGGCATTCTGATGATGGAGGCCAGAGAAGCAACAAGACAGAAACATATTTATTTCACAAAGCAATTTTGTAATGGTTTGATAAATGTCAGTGTAGTATCTCATCACTTTACAGTGTAATTCTTTATTAAGGACCAAATACTCTCTGTTTATCCATATGATTCAAGCTACACAGTAAACATTTCTTTTTTCTTATTACAAATCCTAAACAGACGTACTGATCACTCTTGCTGCAGACCTCTGAAAAGAAATGAGTGCTTTTGGCAAAGCAGCAAGCACAATGCGAGCAACACAAGGTTAAAACATTCATGTAACTTCTCCCCCACTTCCAACATCCTACATCCACTGGGGCGAAGCGGGGAGGTGCAGGCACGCACCCGTGCCCAATGCGGTCCCAAGCACCAAGTGTCTGCTGAAACCAACACCGGGAGCCAACTTGAAGATGAACGCCTGGCAGTGTCAGAGAACAGAGCGTTCCCTATCTGCCCCCAAAGACAGGCAGTAAGGTGGATTCACACTAGAGTCTCCACAAGGCTCATGGCAAAAGTACAGGCGCATTGCGTTGTTCTCACTACTGACAATTTTCAAGCGAGGTCTCCACGGCAGAACTGCTAGTGATACGGGCAGAGATGGCTTCAACGGTCGTCACCCAAAGCTGTCCCTGCTCTGGCCATATCTGCTGCAAGCAAACATTCCCTCTTTGAACTCCTTTTACGTCTCTCCTCACTGTTTTAAGCTGATATCCTCTGATATGAAAGAATATTCAGTTCCAGGACTGTATGCGCTTAGGAAGTCTTGTCAAATAAACACTGAATTTTCTGATGGTCCTCAAAGCAAATTCATCTCTCTTGGGAGAATGTTATATTGGTGGAGGCACTGGAAAAAGTCACAAATATATTCGCTTTAATGACAGACAAAATGTGAAAAATACTTCATTACTAGGTAGTGTTACAAACAGGGCAGCTTTCAATAGTACAAAAATCCAGCAGCACTCACACACACATCAGATTTTATCTTTTTTCTTCTCCCATTACCTTGTCCTCTACAATAAACAGGTCGTCTTTGATCAATTTTGCATTCTGGAAATACATAAAGACTAAACCTATCCAACTTCACGGTTCATGAATCTACAGGTATGCAAGTAAATATTATATCTTAAGGATCCCACACCGCTAAATTTTAAAGCACTGAGCTTTTCTTTCAGTACACATTTATTTTTCTGGCTACATTTTTATGAACAGCTGGGTATTGAAAATATTTCTGTATGTATTTAGTGATTAAGTGTCTGTTGTGCTTATTAAATACATTTTATTTAATATAACAAATGTATCTCAGTGCTGAAAGCACAAGCATTTGCTCGTATTGAAAAAGTAAACTATTCATAATTTCATGCTAAGATTTTCAAATCATAAATTACTGCGAATAAAGCTACATATTGTCAGCTAATTCAAAGTTACTGAATGGAAACAATGCAGTTGAAAAGTATATTTGAAGGAAGTCATATAAGATATCATTTTTCCCTCCCTTTTTCAAAATGGATTTCTCATACAGTTTCACAGGTATTAACGGGGCGGCTCAGAGTTATCTGAAGCAGCACAGGCTTGGAAGATGACAAGTACTCTACTAGTACGGGTATGCACTGAAGAGTTAATGCTTATTGCTGACTGATTATCTGGGGAGCACCAATAGGTGAAGATTTCTAAATCACTAGACAAATTAATTCAGTGGGATCAATTAAATGCCAGAATTCACCTTTCTCGGTAATTTTTTTTTTCTTATTTGATTTTCTCTCTCTGTTTTTTCTGTGTGTACAAACAAAAAGCACTCTTTTCTGCGAGAGATACTTAGTTTTCTTCTCCATTGCAGCCAGGTAAGTCCAGCTGAGCCTCTACTACACTTAAGGGGTGAATGCCACAGTGCTATGCCCTCTGGTGAGACTACTAGCTTCTCCAGCTGCCGGAGTGATGCCTCATCAGCAATCCTGCACCACACAGACAGAGGATTCTGTAGTCTGAGTGCAGACTGGAGGAGAAGTACAAATCTCTCAATAAAGCTTGCTCTCTACTGTAAAAGAAGAGGTGTCACAAGCGAGTACACAAAATTAGCTACAGAAGGCAAGAGACACAAAGGCTAGCAGGAAAAATGTTCCACAAGCACATCAGCAGCAAGCAGGAGATGCAATGAGAAGCAAATATAACTGACTAGAAGACATCAAGAATGTGAAACCTTTATTTATTAACCAGTGTCAGCTTCAGCTTCCACCAAATATCTGTTAAAGACCAAATTTTCTTACAGCTAGCATCAGCAGTCGTCAAGAACCAGGTTATAAACAGGACAGGGTTGGCTAGTGATTCTTGGTTGATTACAAAGAGCTGATGAAATTCAGCCTACAACGCTAAGAGTTAGAGGAGTCAATCTCAGTTATATTTCTGAGAAAATAGTAAAGGGCAAGAGGGGTCCAGAAGATCAGAAAATGACTTGGGTTACCCTCAAAATCCAGTAAAAGTGGGTAAGAGCAAGAGAATTATAGACCAGTTGGGAAAATACTGTCAAAAAAACATTCTAAAAAAAATTTGTAAGAAACAAAAGGAAGAGAGTGAAGGGCACTATCAAAGATAAAATCTGTTCAACTGATCTCATTTCTTTCCGCAGGAGAGTTAGAGGACTTGGTAGAGGGGCAGATGCAGTAGGAGGAAGGTATTTTGGCTTTATCCAGGTTTTTGACATTTGTTTAACATAACATGCACATACTACAAGACAGGGTAAAATAGTTGGAATATAAACATTGCCCAGGAAGAGTCATCACCAGCTCACTGTCAAATGGGGGAACACACAAAGCAAGGTTTTGCAGGAGTCTATCCTGCTTCTGGTACCATTCAACCCATTCTTCAATGATTTGGATGGAAGAGTATACGCACTAAATTTGCAGGCTGAAAGAAGTAGCAAGCACCTCAGACAACAGGATCAGTTAGCATTCAAGCCAGAAAATACAGTGGGAGAAGGTACTTAGAAAAAGATGAAGTTTACTGAGGATAGAGGCAAAAGTCCATACCACACCCTGTGGAAGCAAGGGAGATACAGTGAATCACAATGTGATCACGACTCAAGAACATCAGGCTGCTAAAACACATGAACACAAACAGAAACATCATTTTAAAGTGTGGAATAACTCTCCTACCATCCAGCTGAAGGCTTACAAGCATAGACTAGCACAATTTCCAGTCTGGCCACAGCAACTGAAGGATATGAATCAAGTGGTGGTAGGAGAGATGAGTGGTGAGAATGATGGGTGATGCAGAATACATAACCTACGAGAACAAATCGAAAGAAATTGAAAATTTTAGTTACAGAAGACTAAGCTCTCTTTGAAGATAAAATCTTAATGGTGGTTTTCAGATATGCAAGCATGAGAAATCAGAATAGAGAAACTTTTCCATTAAATTATAGGGAGGAAGTTTTAGTTGGATATTTAAAGCTTTTCAACAGTAAGAAAAAGCTTTTCATTAGTAGAGAAGTAGTACATATTGGAAGAGACTGTGGAATCTGCATCACTGGATATTTTCAGGAGGAAGCTGGACAAATACCTATCACAAAAACAGTTCATTCTGTCTTTGAGCAAGGTCTCTGTTTCAAGTCCTGTTTTCTGTAACAGACTGATGTGATTTCACTGATTTCTTTCACAAGGCCAGGAAACTGATCATCAGAATTAAGGATGAACCTCATCTCTAGCTGGGCAAAAATTTCAGTGTGCAAAATCTGTTCACTTACAGTGGCACGTGAGACCGTGCACATTTCCCTGTCGGTAGGATTGCCGAGGGGTCCTGTTTCCTCTTCCTGAGAGAAGCTGCAGAAACAGGTTATGCGCACCTAAATTCTCTATCTGCTAGATATTAAGTAAGCAGCTTCTAGCTGTAAGAAGCTATAAACAAAAGTTACAAAGGTTTAAACATCAATCTACAAAGACGTTACTAAGACAATGATTAAAAGTTTAAAAAAGATAGAGCTTTACTCTGATTATAGTTCACATTTCTGGTAGCTGGTGAATTGTCTTGGTCATATGACCAAGATATTGTACTGCTTTCCTTATCAATACAATTGACACCATCACCCAGTGCTTGTAAGGCTCATCTCCTCTCAAAAATCAATACCAGCAGACAGTTTCAAGTTGGTGCAATAGCCTTTGTGGTGGTTCATTGATTCTCCTAGCAATACCATGTCATTGTTTGTTCTGCAGATGAAGTAGACGTTTGCTCTTTCTCGATGCTTTGGAAAACAAAGCCATAAATAAGTCACTTTCTCCACTACAAGCAAAAACAATGACACTGCCATTTCAAGTTGGAGACAATTTGCTTTTTGAGTGCTATTTTCCTGAGAAAATTGTGAAGAAAAAAAATACATACAAAGGGGCCTTCTGAAAAGGAGTGCTTGCAAAGTGTCAGCTAAAACATGTTTCTAGTTCTTTTCTGCAACTCTTGTTGCCTCAAAATCATGACAGAAATGTTACTGAATCTGATTATTTTCCACTATGGATATTGTTTACGGGTTTAGAAAATTTGCTTTGAAAGTGCCTAGGCTGAGAAGCTGATATATTGTTTGCTTGTCAAACAGCTTGAAGTGCTAGACAATACCATTAGACATGGTATTGAAATGATGAATGGATGGATGGATTATCCTTACCTGCTCTGTGTTGTTTGCTAAAGGCATTTTAGTAATATTTCCTGCTCCTTTCAGCTCTAACAAATTGCCACCCAAATGTGCAGTCATCTAACTTAAAAACAAGACCCCTGCAACAGAGAAATAGAAATCACGGTAGTGAATGCAGGTACAAAGGTATACTGCAAATTGCTTTGCTAGAAAATGTTTCTGCTCGGCTTTAGTTCAAAGTCACCTCTGGAATACGAGGTATGTTCCTTTTTAAGGACCAGGTGATGAACCTCTAAATACTTAGACCATTTATGACAGTCCATTGCTATTTCTAGCCTTATCAGTTTCTTTTGCCTGCTTCTACTCTTCTGTTCATTTCTTTTCCTAGACATGAGCAATTAATGCTTCATGGTTTCCATTCAGTCTTGGAGTATGATATATTCTATTGTCTTGATTTCTTAACCTTCGATACCATTTTCTGTCTCTTACAAACTGTATTTTAATATCTGAATGTCTCCACATGTGAGATTGCTCTTCTGTTGTGTTTCATCTTTTTTCAACACCTTTTACGTTTGCCACACTGGAAATATCAGAGGATAAATGCTAACACTTAAATAAAAAATAATTTTAAAATCACCAATCGACTTCTTTATTGTCTTTAACTGGGCCATAGCAAAACCTGCTACCAACAGCTATAAAGAACTAGAGAGCAAATTCACTAAAAGCACTGTGTACTCCACTACAACTAATTTTTCAGGAGTCCCGTACCACTTTACAAGTACTTTGAGCTTTATCACATGAAGGTAGACAATGGTTCATAGATGTTTTGGTGAAGTTCCTCATAGAAGCCTCTGTATTTGGATCAGTTCATGCACAACAACCTTGGCATCACCTTCCTAATATTTCAGAAACTGCCCTCTGTTAGAAGGTTGACAAATTGCCCAGTTGGATTAATCTTCATGACAGGGTTTAGCATCATTCGTACATCTGCCAAGGCGAGAAGGTTTGCAAAGATGGGCAGAAGTGGAAAGGCTTACACAAGAAGGCTC
>Ga0181612_140310_pt1 | contig 10120 bp, 5 predicted proteins | sample HoacroProtozoa21_FD_119630 | JGI IMG/M metagenome (GOLD analysis project Ga0181612, IMG submission 119630) | Hoatzin crop microbial communities from Cojedes, Venezuel. Combined Assembly of Gp0051906, Gp0051904, Gp0051908
AAAAACAACTTAACAGAATGGCAAAGGAAGAAAAAAACAACAAATCAATAACACTGAGAAAAAGCATGTGCAACATGCAGTGTTCCCACCGCCCCATGCTCAGCTTGCTCCTGAGTAACAAAAGCCTCTCCTCCAGCCAGCTCCCCACTGAAGTATCGAGCATGCCATCACATGGTAGAGAATATCCCATTTGACTGGCTGTTTGGGTCAGCCCAGCCAGCTTCTTGTGAAAATTAACCCTGTCCCAGCTGAACCCAGGACAACACCTGTATAATGAACTCTCAAACTTTTCTCCACAGGCAACAAGCAGTACTGCAAGGCCACAACCCTAAAGGCAGAGAATTCTCAAGACTAAGAATTCTCCTCATACCTAAACACTTGTTGAAAAGCCAGCTTTATTAATGAGTCCCCATCAGCCAAACCTGACCCTCACGCATTTCCTTTTTGATGAAGCGAGGGGGCTACTGTTCTCTTTCTGAATGTATTGTCTCACACAGAAAAAACAATGCATTGTTTTGTTTGTATACACTTCTAGTCCGTATCTTGCTACAGGTTAAGCATATGAGGAAAAAATCACAAACATTTCAGCAAACTATCCCCATCTGTGTGACAGTTTGTGAAGACGACAATAAAACAAGGCACAGATGAAGTGAAATGGAAGTCCCAGTGACAGAGACTGCAAAACATAATACTGATTTATGTGTTGTGGATCCACACTTTTTTTAGATTAGACAGACTGCTTACATACGTGTTTCTTAGCATCTGTGAACAGTGCATGAACCAGGATTATTGAAAGAAAAACAAAAAAGATGATGTCTTATGTGCTGTAATAGGATTAAACTGTTTTTCATGCTCAATTAGCTGACTCACTGTTTTAACCTGCTACCAAGAAAGCATCAAAGAAATTCATGGGATATATGGCAAATACCTGCTCTACTCAAAGGATAAATTCTGCAGCATGTGAGGGTGCAGGCATGTGTACTTGAGGTGTGCACAAAACTAGAAAATCTGGCTTCTCCAAAAGGTTTGTTTTGTACCAATGATTCAGTCACAGAAAAGACATGGTTTACCAAACACGGTTCTTGCAGTAATCCTGCAGCCTGAGTCTCCTCTTCAGAGTAATTCGCTAGACAATAGGTCTGTGTGAACAAACATAGGAATTTTTATTAGACCTTTATTAAATCCTCTGTATGTATGCCCAACTGTCCATTCTCACTGAATTCTTTACAAAATCTCTTAAACCATAATTGCTGTATTCTAGCCTCATCCACATCATCCTTGGTGCTGCAGACTCATTGACCAATTAGTGACGTAAGCTCCTGTAACCTAGGAGATCAGGAGACAGTATTTCTGATGAGTGTTAGAATATTCAGACACATTTCCTGAGATCTGGATTTTGGCTCTGTTTAACATTTTACCACATCAGCTGATTTGCAGTACAGCTAATTAAAGCTAGGCATGGCTGGCACAGTTGAACTAGTAGTATTGCCGCCACTGTCACAGTGCCTTGGTACCTTAAATTCTGTGTAAGATTTCTGCAAAGTCGGAAAACATCATCCTTATAGAGAAAGTGCTGATGCTTATAAAAATTGACTGGCTCACAGTCACTATGTGGATGGAGCAGCTCAGGAGCTAGGAATCAAACATAGATCTTCTGAGTCCTAGCTGAATGTCTAAAGCTAGATGCCTATCATTCTATCCTAGCAAATTCCTTCTGCTATTTCTGTTAGGGAGAACCAAAGCTCCCAAAACCATTCGCTTCCAACGGTCTGAGAAATCACTCAGCATAGAGGTACAGGTCAGGTTATCTTGCCTTTGCAGTGTTAATATGTAAGGTTAACATAAATCACCTAAGGACACAGTGTATCGACCCATTTCAGTGACAGGAATAGTAATTGCTAGATGAAAATAGTTTATAGCTCTGTAAAGCTTTCCAAATATGCAAAAAGCATTATAAAATCATTTTCTATTAATTATTTAAACCAAGTTCTTTTTCTGTAATTTTGTATGGCTGGAACTATCTTGATGCTTAGGCTAAAAAGTGAACAAGTCTACAAGTTCACAATAGAACAGTCCTGAAGTTGGTTTTTTATTGAACAAAGCTTATACCCCCACTATATTACTGTAAACCACCATTGTTGGCATGCACTGTACCAACATGTAGCAGTGTCACAGGAAGGGGGCCTTGATTTTGTTGATTAGATTTCCTTCCACGTGGTAGAACTCACCTCAATAATGCAAGAAACCCAGTCAATGAACAAAAGAACATCTGAAGGTAATTCAGCTATGTGATAAGACTCCTGAACACGATGCAAAACAATGCCAGGCAAAGCCACTCCACTAACAGCAGTTGTTACATCAGTCAAATGCTTAGATTGGGCTAAGCCATACCTCTCAAGCCAAATGTCTTCAGTTCAAAGCAATATCCATTGTTTTTCATGGGGAGCAGCTTTGATTCTGAGAGGCGTTTTCTGGGTGCTTGTGTGTATTATGATCAGTTTGCAGAGGGCTGAAGGGAGCTTGCTGGAGTTTTGGTAGATTCAGAAATGAACAGGAGGTAACGAGACACTTCTTGACACTGACTTGTCCTCATCAAGCAGCTATTCAGATACTCAGCAGTGACATGAATGCTGCTTGAATTGCCCACCTTCTACCTTGTCATTTTATTAATGTTTTAATTGACATTTGCAGTGAGTAAATGTTTTACTCTTTTCTCTGTGTCATTCTCTGCACAAGAGTAAGCGCAGAGCAGTAGAGACCAGTGGTTATGTTGCACGCACTGCCTTCAGAGACATTCCTCTGTCTAGAGCTGTTTCCAGGCAGTCTAGGTAAGGAAGGAAGGAAAGGGAAAGATTATAGAGAATATGAATGAGAAGATCAGTGCCAAACCTGTGTGCAATACTCGCCTTCCCTGAGCACCAGGCAGCTTTTTAACTGCTTCTTGGCTTCTGTAAACTGCATGTTCTTCTGAGTCAATAAAATTAAACAAATAAAGATCAGTATTTTAATGACCCCATTGCTCTCACATCTCCTCTCAAGTACTGACAAGTAGGTTTCACTTTGAACAATGTCGTTCTTGCAGGACAGAGGGGGATTGGAGGCAGAGGGAAGAACACAGGCACAACTGCTTTGAGCTGTGCTACAGACAAATTCTAGACCAGCCATAGAGCTCCCAGTAAATCTCTCTCTTTATGTACTGTTAAATTTAAATAAAATCTTGGTCAGGACAGTGATCAGGACACCAGCACAGCTCAACAGGATGATTTCCTACGGTAAACTTCACACATTTTGCCCCTATTGTGTTCATTAGCCATTACGTTTCATGTTTACTCACTTCATATCAGATATTCCCCACTTTCACCCATGGTTAGAACTGCAGTGTTTCACAGACACTCTGTGGTTGCACAAACCACTTCCCCTCCCATGTGCAGTGACAGCAGTTGTATTCATAGAAGAGTTCTAGTAGGAACTTCCATGGATCACAGCTTAATCCCCATTGATTTGTGCCAAAGAAATGCAACAACAGGGCTGTGCCCTTTTTCAAAGATTGCAGTTTCGTCCTGCTCTCATTACTTACTACAAATGGGAAATGTGTATTAAACTGAGGCTCCATTCTTTTTGTTAGGCTGGAACCACTGACTTCGCAATTTCATCAACTTGCAAGTACATGAAAGCCACAATCCTCTGAGACAATTAGAACACAACGTGCCATTACAGGGCTGGATCCAGCTACCGTCAAAGTCTATGGCAGCATTTCCATCAACTTCAAGCCTACCCTACAGCTAAAGATTGACTGGAAAAGACTTCATAGCACCTTACAAGTTATTTTGATCATAAAGTGTAGTCTGTTCCTGCCAGTAGCTGCTGTTTCATTAAACACGTTGACCATCCACTGCCAAAGGCACACCAATAATGCTGTATGTCACAGAAGTATGAGGGTATTACTACTTAAGTTGGCACGTGAAATGACAGCATAACATAATGCTTCAACATTGCCCTCTCAGGCTGCTTCACTGCTCTTCACAAGCAGCCACGCATGGAAGAGAAGTGAAGCTTTACCATTAGATGCAAGTAGCAGCCAGCCCACCTTGTAAACATAGCCTCACTGCTGCGGTGTTGTGAATCAAAGCCTAGGGCAGGGTACCATTCCCAGCCTATGACTGGCTGTAGAGTCTGGTCATAAGCTATAATGTCAAGTATTTCAGCTGTTTTGGTATTTATATTACAGAAGGATAGAATTGATGAACTTGCCAGTAGACTAGAAGCAGACACGTCCTCATGAAGCACCAGTCCGCTGAGTGCAACACAAAACAATTTAGGCTGATCAGTCACAGACTAATCTGTTGATTACAACTGTTGATTAATCATAACAGGTTTCAGAAATTCACTAGCCCAACCATATAGATTAGATCTCACAAGTTCTGTTAAATCAGTGCTATAGAGACAATAATATGGCTAATCATTCACTGTCTTCATTCCACAATGCAAATGCAAAAGTCTTGAATAAAGCCACCGTTAACGTATCTAGAATGGGGTTTCCTGCACAACTGTGACATATTCTCCCATGTTTCGTTTCAAGAACGTCCAACTTAACAGAACTCTGCCCATCCAGGTGTGCAGATTCGTAACTCACATCACAAGGCAACAGACCAATGACCCAGATACATGGAGTAGCATAGCTTCTAAAATAATTCCCCTCATGACAGAGTTCCTAACATGCACACATGTCTGTCTACCTAATTCCTACACATCCTAAACCATATCTCTAGGGACAGAAGAAATCCATCTTCCCTAAAGCTCCTCTTGTGTTTATATATATGAAAGTATTGTGGAGAATGACACTGACACCTCATTGACAAGAGCTTCTCACTGCCTGGGAAGGAACAGCATCTTATGGAGCAAGCAAGGCAGCCAGGAACTGCAAGAAGTCTCAGCCATAAGTTTTGCCATTTTATGTTGGACTGTACAAATTGTAAACTGAGTTCACTGCAAGATTCTGCCGCTTTCCATCACTTCAACCAGGACAGAGGGCTTCCTTGTGCCAGCAGTCCAGTGCAAGAATGCTTCTACAGCAGGATTATGAAGACTGCTAGTGCATCCTTTACAGAGAAAAATTCTCTCAGGGGCTGAAAAATGAGACAGTACACATTCTGTACAGTTACTCTGCTAATAGAATCCATGTCACCAGCGAAAGACAGCACAGTCTGCCTAGTTTGTAAAGGTTGAGCAATTCAGATCATAGCTGGACCAACCGGATTTTAGATTTCTCTCCACACTAATTTTCACTGCACAGAATGGTCAGGAAGAGACAAGGGTGGAAGCAACAAGTGCAGCCACCAATTCTCCTTTTTCCCATCATTTTTTTAACATTGCTCAATGCCTATGCCCGATTTAGATCGCGACAGTTCCTCCAGACCTAAGCAGACATGTAAACATTCAGACACAGAGGTAGTGTTAAAGACCTGGCAAAAGGAAGAGTAGACAGTGCAGCAGAGTGAAACCCTGAATGCCAGGCCAACACTTGCTACTTCTTCCTGTGTTTTATCTCACGAAAGTAGCACAAGACAAGCCCAGACTCCACTCACACTCCAGGGAGAATAGCAGTGGAGACACTGTCTTACCTCTCCCGTGAATTAATTCTCTCTTCTTATGGTAGAATCCTCCTTTTTTGGCACTAGGGGATAGTCTGTACCTCCTCGCCATGCCAGCATGGACGACTGTAGGTTGGGTTGGTGACCTGTGAGAACATAACTGCTTTTATCTTCTCATTGTTGTCTTGAAGGATTTTTTAGCTCACAGATCAATGAGCCAGACACACCGGGTAGCACAGCTTCTGAAGAAATTCCTCATGACCAAGCTCCTAACAATACATCCAAATGTCACAAAAAGTCAGTAAACACTCTGAAGACTCAAGTGCACATACTGGACAGCAATACTGAGAACTTCTTGTTTTAGTATCCACTAAAAGAAGTCCTAAAATGTCAGAACATTTCAAAGATTTTAGCATATTTTTTTAATCTCTGGCTCACAAAAATCTCTGATTAAAAAAAAAAAGAAAATAAAAGAGAGATGAAACAAGACCTATCCTTTCCACATTGCATTTATTTCCTAATAATAGCCCATGCTCATGCCAAAATCTGTGAGAGAAGGCTTAGGAGCCTTCTGCTAGAGCTTTCTTACAAAATTCCTCCCTTGCAGCTTCCTTCTGGACTGAAATTTGCCACCTGGGAACAACCCATGAAGGCTGCTTCCAAGGCTCGAGGAATAGAACAGCTCACCAGGGATGCACAAGGAGCAAATACCTTGATTCATGGCCCACTTCTACACAGCCTTCTGTCAAAAGTAGCAGCGTGAACGCCTTAAAGCAGTAAGCTCCTCTGCTCCACCATACACCACTTGGCACAATGGAGCCTGAAATGATGGCTAGAGGTCCTGGCCACCACAGAACAGAGGTCTAGCCTAAATTGTGTATATCTGAAGAGACAAATAGAATAAGAAAGGATAAGGAAGATTTATGCCAGATTTTTTTCCTTCTATGACAGGAAGATTCTGTGTCATATATCATTTGATGATGTCACTGAGAGAAGAGAAAGCTATCTTCAGAATACAGAACTGTATTTTTGTAACAAGTTTGAATTAAATGGAACTGTGATTTCTCCATATGTACAATGACTAATGAAGTGCTTTCACTAATGCTCTATGAAAATGAAACGTGTCATCAATGAAACAACAAATCTGTTAAAGTAACAAGCTTAGAAAGCAAAGAAGATAAATATACTTGGATAATAATCCTCCAGAGTGCACAGCAGAGGGGCAATCAAGCAGCCAGTAGTTACTATTAATTCACCAGAGAAGCTCAGAACAAAAGAAGAATCCTTAAAAGTGATCTGATCTAGAGGAGAAGTCATCAAAAAGATTGAAGTACAGGTATACTGGTGTGGTATGTGGCAGAACAGGCATTTAACTGTATTTGTAGTCTGATTAACACCTGAATTAAAGTACTGTGTATGAAATAAACTACACAACATGTAATGCTTTTAGGGAATAAGAATCAGAGCCTGGAAATATTTACTCATTTAAGCCACAAGTAGCAGTGTTATTCACAAGTAGAAACAAGTCACACTAGTAAGGATTTAGGTAGTCTAACCACTTCTACTGTAATATGGGCGCTAATAACAGTGATTATCCATTTCAAAATTATTCTCATCATCATGAAAGAAACTTAGGTCTGAGCTTGCCCATAGCACCTGCTGATTCTTTAAATCATCTTTAAATTTCAGAATGCAAGTTCCCTCAGACTTCTCCTTTTATGACATGGGTTAACAGTCTGACTTCTTTTTCAAGTGACACTGACTTTCCTTTGGCTTTAATGAGCATCATTACTCCTCAGTACGGGAGTAATGTACAACTGAATAATATATATGCCTCAGTACAACTGAATAATATATATGCCTAATGGTTGTCCTGTGGCAATAAATTTTCTGATTTAATTTGTCATGTACATGCCCTCTTATCCTGTAATATAGGTATTTCTTCATTATCTAAAATAATAATACCTGTGCTTCTAACGATATTTGCTCTACTTGGAGAATACAGAATTAATTTATTCAGGAAGGTGAGCTGACATTGACAGATGCTCCCAGAAACTCCAGATGGGAGAGAAAAATATTCACATACTATTATTTTGGAAAACACAGTTGATGTGCACTACATGCTACTTGCACAGGACTACAAATAAGACGATCCAGGATCAAGGTTCAGGTGCTTCTGAAGTGATAAAATGCAAGCTGGTTGGTGAAGATGCTCTGGGCATTCATGAGACTGAAAAGGCGTTAGAAGAAATGGCAACATCCTCTCTATCATGTTAACATGGTCTTCCATTGATTTTAATTTTGGCATTTTGTTCTTTTAAGACATCTTGTCTAAAATCATACTTTGCAAAACTTAACTAAATTAACACGGTTTTGGGTTCTGTGTGCATGTTATATAAATATACAATTAAATGTAACGTTGGGCTTCTGCTACTTCACGTGAAAAAAAATCCATCCAGAGAACGTATGCAAAAGTGCCAAGGATGCAGAGCTGTTTACCCCTGCTTTAGCTATTAAGTTAACTAAGTGCCTGGAATATCCTAACTGCTTTCTCTACGACTGCAGGAAGAACTGAATTTATAGAGATTATCTGACAGCTTTACTGAAGCATTCATATTCTACTGTCCTGATCTCTGAGGTCTGACATTGTAGGTTTATTTGGAACGCACTAGATGTCCCAAAGGGCTGCAATAAATCTTAGGATTGTCTCCTTACGATTAATATATGTATTGGTGTTTGTACAGCATGTTTTAATTCTTACCGATTTTACCTTCTCTTCTACTCTCACTCCCCACACTTTGTCAAGCTACTTTAAACACTTACAGCTCATTATGAGAAATGAAAAGTTGTCACGCACAAGACCAGGAAAATCCCCACTATAGTGCAATAGCTACAGATCTGATCATTTTGATAACACCTATAATCTACAAATGCCAATTTATTATTAATACAGCAATGATGGTAGAAACTGAAGAAGTGTAGCTAGCAAACCAGTGCAGTTTTCGTTGATATCAATGGAAGCTGAGTTTGCACAACAGAAGGCTAAATTAGAGCAGTTTCATACATTTTTCAGTTAATAGAGGAAAAAATGACAAATTATCACAGCGAGTTGTATAGGGGTGTGTTTTCATTTTGGTTATAACACAGGATCTAAAGTACTAAGTAAACACTGTCCCAGATAACTTTCCCCAAAATGTTCAAGGATTATTTTCCCATTTTGCTACCAGTCTTTGAGAGAAAAAAACTTGTAGAACATGTAAGTCTAGTAGGATTATACATAGTTAAGACAATTGTGTCTTTCTTGAAGTAGAATGTTATTAACTGATTTTTCATTACAAGTCCATACATTAACTCCTCCAGCATGTAAGAGGGGACAGTTTGAGTACTGCAGGTAATAACTTGCTCTTGTCTGTTTTATGAAAAGCTACAACTTATATTTTTTACTTAAAATGTTGAGTTTCTCTGACACAAGAATATGGGGGGAATTCTGTTTGGAATACCAATGAAAAGTACAGGGAAAAATACAGGAGGAACATTCTTAATAAAACTTGTCCTTAAGTCTCTAGAACAATTGTTTTCTTTAAGCATGGAAGGAAAGCCTAGACTAAATTAGCTGTTTTCTTTCTTAATGTGTTCTAACATGAAAAAAGTTATAGACTTAAATCTTATGCAAAAGCATTCTCTTCTTCCTCAAAAGGGCTTGCTCCAAGGGTTTGTCTTCATTAGCTGCAGAAAGCAGTGACATTTTATTTTTGCATTCCTGTGGACTGCAGCAAATTGTCCCTCTTGGCTGTCATTGTTTCCTATGGAAGCAACAATGGCTTCCATTTATCACAAGCTGACACCACATGGCATGCAAAATTACATTTCACACTGCAACATCCAAAGAGATGGTGTAAATAAAAACCATTTGCTAAAACACCTAGCAACCAGTAAAAAAAATAAAAGGAAAAGTATAACTGGTTTGAAAAATGCAGCACCTTTTCACGAATCACAGTGACTTCTGCTTCTAACCAGCAGCTCAGAAACTGTTAACTAATTTAAGTATCATCTTACATAATGTATAGAAAGAATCAAGAGGCTGATTTTCCAGGGAAGGCTGTGAAATTTCACCATTAAAAAAAGGTTCTGATAAACATATAGTTTTCTAGCGACATCAAAGCATGGTGCAGCTGTTAGTACATCAAAGAAGTATTGTGTTCCCTCCAACAGTTCACTGGTGTCAGCTTGTGTTTGGCGGTATTGATATTAGAATAAGCAAATGCACTGGCCTAACAGTGACTCTAGGCTCTTTTTGTTTCAACTGCTGATGATGGTATCGATGTCTGCATGTTTTTATGTACAGTAGGTAACCCCGCCACTCATATATCGAAGGCTGTTTCATTGTAGGATGTAAAGGGCTCCTCCCCAGCAAGGCAGCCAACATCCACTTCTTTAGTCTGAGAAATGCCTGAACTTTTGTGTCCTCTCACAGGAATTCTGGGGTATGCCTTGGCTATTTCTCTGACGTCTGGTTTTGATAAGTGATT
>Ga0181612_151162_pt1 | contig 10120 bp, 6 predicted proteins | sample HoacroProtozoa21_FD_119630 | JGI IMG/M metagenome (GOLD analysis project Ga0181612, IMG submission 119630) | Hoatzin crop microbial communities from Cojedes, Venezuel. Combined Assembly of Gp0051906, Gp0051904, Gp0051908
CAGGGAGGTGGTGGAGTCCCCATCCCTGGGAGTGTTTAAAAAACGTGTAGATGTGGCACTTCGGGATACGGTTTAGTAGGCATGGTGGTGTTGGGCTGACAATCTTAGAGGTCTTTTCCAGCCTTAATGATTCCATGTTTTTATTTAATGATTCTATGACTCGCACAGTACAGCAAAGCCGCTGATGTGTTACCTCCCTGGATGTCTTTAAAAATTGCTTTTTTTCCACAGCACCAGTCACTGTTCAGGCACTTTCAGCTCTGATCCTTTGCAGACTAACCCTGTATTTTCCTTTCAAAGTCCTTTTCTCTACTACTTTCCAGCAGTAATAAACACAGTTCTTTCAGGTAACAGCAGTCTTGCAGCTTGACACTCTTGTTCAGGAACATATTACAGTGACTGCTACAGGAAAATATCTTAAAGTGAGGCTACTCTCCAGACTTTGAAACAATCTAAGCTTTTAAATGTGAGTGTATTAAGCTCATTTTCTTTGTAACACTTGAAGCTGAGCAGTTACCTTAACTGACCCAGTGAAGAGGAAAATCGCCAAGCAGCATCTCCCCGAACTGTGCACGTACAGCCAGAGCAGAGAGTGCAAAGCAGCAAAGGCAGGACGCCGCACTTCAAAGAAAAACGTTTTTTTTTGAGTTGCAAACAGTGACTGCATTGCTTTAAACACCTAAAACATAACAGCAGATCAGAGTTTGGTGAAATAGTTCAATTGTTCCCAAAGCCTACTTAAGTGTCCATAGACATGTCCCAGGCTGCTCGTTTTACTCCATCACTACTCCAACAGTAACACTACTACATGTGCGGAACTCCTGGAAAGCTGATGCAAACTCCACGTTGACATTAACCAGCGCACCAAATACATCACTGCTCCTTTTTTTGACTATAATCATGACTAGGACAGAGCTCTTACCTACCAACAGGGCATGAGAAAACAAATATATTTCTCTTAACACCCGTGAAGTACGAGTGAGTAAGTAATGCAATAATAGATAATGCAAAGCAATGCATTATCTTCAAACCCCTTGCTTCAGTCATGCACAACTTCTAGACATCATAGCCCTTCAGAAAAGCTTTCCGGCACCCTCCTCCTTCTGATGGTGGCAAGGTATGGAGAGTTTAAATAAACATGGACACAGCCATTTTTCTGCTGCAGAATACTTGGAAAAGAAAAACATGTTCTCAAATACAAGCATGTTTCTGCACTGATTAATCTACAGGAGAAATGACTCAGTTGTTTTTTTCAGAGGCTGGGGTGGGGTGGAAATGTGACCAGCTCCTACAAGAATGGGCTCCTGTCCTGAGACAGAATTTTCTACATCCCAAGGCAATTCAAACCTAAACTCCCATGGTGAACACAGTTAAGGGAGGAAGGATTACGTGGTTGCATGATGGTACCCACCTCACCTAGAGATACTGGAGATTACAACAGCATCAGTCATTTACTCTACCCTTGCATGAAGCATAGACACGGAGGCAGGTGCCTCCTTCCTTCTCCATCTAGTTTATAAAGAAATGCTTTATTAAAAAAAAGTCCTTTTTTTCTTTCATTTCCATGAAAAATTAGCAGATGACTCAGCCCTTACAGCATTAATAAAGTGTACTCAGCATGAGACATGGTTAGAAAGTAAGTACCTCATCTTATCATTCAACTTGGGGACTGACTAGCCTTGAACAAATACCTCAGGATCTCTCTTTTCTCACTTCTAGAACTAAGCCATCATCACTGTCTAGTTCAAATAAAATAGGCCCTCAGGAATCTTCCTGCAGTTATGGTAAGCTGAAGGTAAGCACAAAATAGTTGCAAGGCTCAGACAAAATACCTGACACAAAATGCTCAGGTTCGCAGGGCTCGAGGAACAGCCCCAATTGCCTTTCTTTTCTCCCCCCAGCCACTAACCCAGATATAATCAGGGGGTAACTTTATAAATAATAAACAGGTCTTCTCCAGGAGATGCTGAAATGATGACCAAAAAAAAAAAACAACCAGGGGGAAAGCAAAAGTATTTGCTCAGCTGTACGTAGCTCCTGCCCGTTATCCATGTCTTTTTGATTTACATAAAAGGCTGTAGAAGGAGTCACCAATGCTTTACAGTTTTTGTCAAGTTTCAGACATTGGTAAGGGATTGGCAAAGTTCTGCAGAGACTGGCTATAACTCACAAGCTGATTTGCTCTTGTCTTGATACACAGAGACACCCCTCTGTTTTTACCAGATTTTCTGTTATTGGGGCAGTGTATTCTTGCTCCCGTCTCAGCTGAGATCATGTGCTTACACACAGTAATCTGCAAAACGCTTCACCACTAATACTAACCGAAGAGCACCATACCATATTATTCATGCAAGATATTATAAAAAAATTATTTCACAAATCTATTTGCTACATTTCTCCTCCCCTCTTACTCACTGTTTACTTAGCTGCTGAAATCACTACATTCCGAATGCAGACGTGAACATTACCATGAATATCAAGTAACATTTTCTGACTGAGCTACAATTTAAAACATCAGTTCCAGGCAAACAAGTGAGGAAAACTCATGAGGGCATAATTTATTAACACTGTAAAATGGACTGCTGCTAGATTTTTTTCCTCTGGTAATGACAGAGTTAGCCCCTAATCAGACGTGTGCACACTACAAGGAGTTACAGGATCACCCTAGTTCTGCCAGCTGGTTCAGGTTTTCACACTTGTTTCAGTTCTTAACTGAAAAACAGGCAAAACATTAAAGAAACATACTTTACGGTAATGATGACAGACCGCATCCTAAAACTTATTCAAAGGATGCCCGTCCCCTGCAACAAAGAAAAATCCCTTTATAGAAGATCACAGAGGCACAGAGAAGTAAGGCTGCACGTGATATTGAAGGTAGAACCTAATTAATTTTGTTGTCCTAAAAATTGAACCACACAGATTTATTGTTAAACTACTAAGAATTAGGGGTTTACAACCTCGGGAGGTGGTCTGTTACAGTGCACAGCTATCACTAATATTACAGAGTTTTTCCTTTGAAAAATAAAACTTCTCATCATGGTCTCAGAGACCATGAAGAACATATGTTTGTTGTGCTGCCTATAAACAACTTTCCAAGAATTTGAACGCTATCATTTTTTCTTCTTTCTAAACAAATACTTCTCTGTCAATGTTTCTTCTATTCGGTTATTTCATGCAATGTATTTATTAACTTGATTTTCCATTCTACAATTATTTGTCACTTATCTGTATTGATCTTCCTCTTAATGATTCTGGATCTCACCTCCAGTTTACCAATTTTAATTGTGTTTTCTGTAGCGCTTGCAGTCCAGCTTGAAGTTAACAGGTTTTGTTTAGCCACAAGAAGAGAGGGCTCAGGGGAATCTTATCATGAATGTGCATAATAAATAGCTGATGGGAGGGAGTAGAGAAGATGGAGACAGACACTTCTCAGTGGTGCCCAGTGAACAAACAAGAAGCAATGGCAAAAATCAAAACACAGAAAATACCACTTCAGCATGAGAGGGAGGAAAAACTACTGCACTGTGAGGGTTGTCAAACACTGGAACAAGCTGCCCAGAGAGGCTGTGGAGCTTCCATCCTTGGAGATATTCAAACATGGACTGGGTACAGCCTTGAGCAAGCTGCTCTGGGTGGTCCTGCTTGACCAAGGGGTTGATCCAGACGATCTCCAGAGGTGCCTGTCTGCCTCAGCCACTTTGCGATCCTCTGATTCTGTCCAGCTGCATCCTACCATCCACAAATTGATAACCCCACCAGATATATCCTTCTGCCAGACAGCATACCATCACCAATTACTCTGTACGCTTGCAGTCATCCACATAGCATGCTTGCATACGTTTGCAGTCATCCACATAGTAATAATCACACACAGAGTAAATCTCCAGATTGTTTCCAAGATGCCATATATGACTGTAACCAAAGCCCTACTGAAGTCAAGAAGGAACAGTCAGACTGTTCCTCCAGTCTAGTTTAGCTACAGGGTCACCAAGTCAGTACCTCAAGCAACCATTTCATAAAATCCATTTCACAAACTCACTGTATTCCATCATTACATATGTTTTTGTCCTCAGTACTGTAACTAGGAGATTTAAAATCTACATGTTCTATTACAAAATTATCTTCAAACGTCGAACCTTCTCTTATTCACGGCCACTTGCTTTTGATGAATTATGTGTTTGAGGATCTTTCATTGTACCGAATCTGGTTGATCAGTCTGCAATTCCAAAATCCTCCTTCTTTCTCTGCTTTAAGAACATACTCTCTACGTGCCCTCTCTTAGGGGATCTCACCTGTCCTTTACTGTTTTTATTTGGTAATGGCTCACGGATTCAAGGCTGCTTCAATAGGTGCTTGGGTAGACCAGAATAAACCCCCTCCTAAGCCCACAAACCTGAATGCATCTAACTTATGAACATGCCCTTTAACTCGCTTTTTCCTTTTTCTGCCCTGTGCTCCTACCACCTTCCTGTTAGCTTCAACCGTGCCGAGCAGCTGATCCCAATTAACCTTCTTTGTAAAGACAGAAGCAAGAAAAGTCAAGCCATATTCCAACAACTTCTGTCATCCATTATTCTCTCTTCTCCTTTAGATAACAGTCTTATCTTTCCCTCTGTCTCCCTCTACTTAAAGAAGCTTATTTTTAATTTACAAAACCTTACTTTATTGTGCATTACCTCCCTCATTATGCGTAGCTCAGCATTTTAAAAATTTGTCCAGCATGCTTTGGATATTCTTTTACCATTAATAGTCATCATGCTGAAAGCATTTGAAAACATTTCCCCCTATCCTCCCCATACTGTTGTTCAGATACTTCGCTCTAACCAGCCAACAGTCTCGAATTAAGTCTCGGCTTACCTGCAGAGAGAAACTGCTAAATGATCACAGGTTTTTAATATTCTTTTGTAACTGTATTTCAAAGCTGCGCTAAACAAATCAGTCAGAGAGCATCAGCCAAGCAGTCCACCCACGTTCGCAACCTTTCTTTACCTAATCATAATTACAGATTGTACTACAGACAGCCTTTAATAAACAGCATCAAGTTTAGAAGGAAGACATCTGTAGGGACCCTTCTGTTGCCATGGAAATATCTTCAGGCCAAGCTGTCTTTAGCTCTACGCATTACCTCCATATTGACCTATTCTTATGCTTTTCTTTGGGTATTAGTACAAATTACGGACTAACTCACCCCAATCGGATTATTATAAATGATATTATGTCTGACTTCAAGTGATTCCAAAGAACAAGAAGTCACAAATGCTCACAGAAAAGAGTAAATTTCTGAACCTCCAGACAAACTGAATACTTGCCTGATGTTGCATGGATTTTCTTCCACGAGGTCCTGAGCATTTTCAGCTTCCAGCAGCAACTGAGGTAAGTCAGGGCTCCCAGCAAGGAACCGGGCCCCACAACCACCGCTGCACTTTCTGAAGGCTCGCGAGCAGCTCCCAACTAAACTTTCTTTGTAGTGTTGTAAAAGTTTGGATAAAACTTCTGTTGTGCCAGCTCAAAATATTAAATAGATGACTACTTTTTGAGACTGATTAATGCAGTAATAATCATGAATGCAACAAACAACAATAACAAATGGTGTAGAACACCATTGCGATCGGTGCAATGAATGTGTACAACAGACACTGTCACATGGGGAACCTTTCTTTTTGCAGGACCCCAAAACATTTTGCAACTATGTACACATAACACTGATGAAATGCAGACATCTCAAAGGGTAGAAGGTATTAAGCAACTTACTAACAGCATATAGCGTGACAGTGAGATCTTTAACACCCACACACAATAAACAGGATCTCAGTTTTTAAGATCCCATCCAAAACACACCCACACAGCCAAGTGCATGGTATTCAATTTACTTATTTCATATAAATGAAGAATGAAATTAACCTCTGCTAAGATATGAACCATTGGTCTCAAGAAGGGTGAGGGATCCAAGCTTGAAAATTAGATTTTTCATAATTAACGATGACATTTTGACTCCTTCTCTAAAATTAAATAGGACATAATTGAAAATGTTCCTTACTCTGATGATATTTTATATTGTCAATAACTTTTAAACAGAAAATCAATCAGAAGAGTTTTCCCTACTGGCTTGAATTGTGACAGTACATTTTTTCAACAAGTATTTGATGATAGACTTTTGAAGATGATCAATGCAGTTGATGTCCAAAGCAGTACAGGCAATGTCTTAAGCAGGAACTGAATGACATGATCTGAAACCCACATAAAATAGACACAAACAGAATGCCAGGGAACATAAAGCTAAGGTTGCTGGTGCTTACCCACTATGAATTGTATCTGCTAGTGAAAAGGCTGTTCGTGGAGATGATCAGATAAAGAAAATTAAACAAAATTATTCTCTATAAAAATATTTTCTGTATTTTTCTAATACCTTAGAACCGCAAAATGAAAAAAAAAAAATCAGATCATCCAGAGTGTGAACAGTGATTTAGGATCCATCTTTGCACAACTCCTTCAAACAAAAGTCCACAGAAATCCTCCCAAGGACCCCAGAAAATCTGTGATTATTCTGTGCTCAGAAGTAACGTGAGGTTCAGTCAACAATTGAAAACATCTAAAGCTGACTTTTCCCTCTTCTTCCTTACACCTTTCGTTCAATCTTTATTTTGTTTCTGCTTCATCTTATTGCCTTCAACAACAAAAAAAAAAGCAACTCTTTTAGTAAGCATAGGGATGTGGTTTTATGCAAAGTGTAAAATCAGAAATACTTGAGAACAGGGCTGCAGAATGAAAATCTTCACATAATAATAAGTGGCCCAGCTACCATGAATACCAAGCAGGCAGTACCAGCACTAAGGAACTGACTTGTCAACTTGGTCTTTCTAGAGCAGCGCTGGCATGACGCCACCATCCTAAGGTCAGTGTAAACTGACATCGAACCCCGATGCTACGAGAAGCAGCAATCCCACCTCCCTCCTGCCCCCAGCCTGCCTCCACCCTCACGCTGCCATAGATACTCGCACAGCGGCACCAAGGAACCAGCAGGTTGAAAATAACCTCTTCCCCCCAGAAAGGGATTAATTTCTCTTGCGTATCGGTTCCGCGCTCCGACGCACCAGACATGCTTCTGTCGGTGATGGGAAGGAGCTTGGGTCAACCACGCGCAGCCAAGAAGAGGAGGCGGGAGGATGCTGCGTGCCAGCAGCAGCACTGGCTTATGCCATGGGATGGTGGCGACGGAACGAAGCAGGGCCTGAGGGCAACGCCGAAGGGTACGGACAGTGACATCTGCCCAGGCGGTGGGAGCGCTGTACAACCGACTCGCACTCAGTGGTGCCACCTCCTGCCAGTAATCCCACCGGGATCGACAGGACCACGCACGGACGACTTGTTGTGCTGCTGTCCCTCAAGCATTTTCCCGTGTATTTAATTTACTTGATCACACACTGTCACTTGTACAAAGCTCTCCATTTGTTCAGCGCTCATGACAAATGGCCACCAGCGAATGAGACAACAGGTCATAGTTGTTATTTCACTGTCACCCATGACCGCTTGATGCTCTGTTTCACTTGGAAGATGCCTCTCAGACACTTTAAGTAGTATAAAAGCTTTCTCATTTATGTTGTAGAAGCACAATCCGAGTTCAGCTTTACTGAATCCCCTGCTGCCGTACGGACCCACCAGCCAGGCCTCACCACTGCGTGAAGCTGAGAACCTGCAGCGCAGAGGGCTCTGACTTCATGGGCTCCACTTGTGTTCCCAGTAGGGCACAGGAGATCTGCGCTACCTGTCCTGTCAGCCTTCCTTTCTAGAATCCCCCCCACAGGGAAGGGCCACAGGGGTGAGGCTCCAGGGACGTGCAAAACCCACCCACCAAACTAAACGGACCCAAAGCAGACAGGGCAATAATGCCAATGATAAAGTGCGGGTGGGAGAAAAGGAGGACAATGGAGACGGGCACTGAGCATCCTCCAGTCTACACTTCAGAAGCTGAAGAAGTTAAAGACAAATAGCTGAATAACAGTGGAAAGTAAATCCCAAGGCTTCATTTCAGGTGCATTATGTACAAACAATCCCTGATGAACAGCAGGCTCAATACACAGGTCAAAAAATGTAGTATTATTTTTTAATTAACAGAGAAAAACAAAGATCTCTGCAGATCCTAAATTCAATCCAATTCCAGTTAAGAACAATGAGATAACAACAAATGATCTAGCAGCATTTAGCTGCACAGCAAATGATCTCTGCTAGCATTACTGGCTTCGCAAACAATGTATCTGCAAAGCACAACACACCTTTTTCAAGAAATAGCCAATAATCCCACTAGCACTCTCCATATCTAAAACATACAAACCTCTGATTTCTGAGATTTTTTTACATTTCACAATAGACATGGAATTTTTTTTAAATATACTTTCCAGCCAGTCAAACCCTGAATCAATGAATAAGTGGAAGCAGGTAGCGGCCAGAGCAGGATGTGCACAAAGAAAGCGCCATTTCCTAGGCAAGAGGGCTTCACACTCAGCAGCGCAGTGCCAAGAAAGAACTTGCCACTTGACATACAGCAGTCATGTAAGTGAGACGACGATGCTAATTAAATCAAGAGATTGCCACGAAAGGTCATGTTATTTAATATGTGGTATTCTTGGGCCTTTGAAAAACACTTAATATATGGCACTTCCATTTTTTAAGTCACATTTCAGAGACTTTTCTTATATTTGTTATGTCAGATCTCCGGCTACGAGGACATGCAGAATGAACTTGCAATTCTGAGTGACAAGGCAATAACATGTAATGCATGTGGGAAAACTAACCCTTACTGTGCATATACAATGACGACCGGTAAACTGGCCGCACATGTAAATGTAGCTGTTCCGGTGGTAATGGGTTATACTAGAGCAGTTGTCTTGGAAAACAAGATGATTCCTTGAAGATGCCAGATTATGGAGTAAGGTGTGTAGGATCTTCCTTTAAATGCTGCATGGAAGACAGACATGGTCAAAATGGTAAAGACCTCCTATCTTTCAAGAGTGAACTTCACTTACATTGAGGATTTTGACTAAAATCCCTTCCTGTTTTTGGCAGCGGCTGGTGGGGGTGAGAGGTTTAGGTAACATTTTTGTTTTAAGCCAACCACAACCTAAAGCATGAAAACTCATTGTAAATCTGTATCTTTCATATATAATGAATGACAACACAAATGTCTCAAGAGACCTCGAAGCTACTGTGAACACTTGCCTGACAGCGTCAGCTCAACCGTGTTTGGGCACGTTCTGGCACGTGAGGAATATGCAGGGAGGGAGCAAAACAGAAAAAGCCACCACACAACAAATCCAACGTGCACCACACAGCTCTGGTTCCCCCCATGGGACTCACCTCCTCTAGCTTCAGATGTATATTTGACACCTTCATCTCTGCTGCTCAACCTCGCACTTGTTCTACCCAGTGGAGAAAAATCAGGGGGCCAGAGGGTAATTTGTCTTGCCTGTCCTAGAGACGAAGGATGATTAGCTCAGACACTGCTATTTAACATTTAAATACCTAACTTACTGAAGGAGAATCCTGCATCTGTTATTTAAAAAGCCATGTTAGCACTGGAAAAAAAAAAAAAGGCTACAAAGCTGATCTGAGAAATTAACATTCAAGGTTATATAAAGCAGATAATATGCCTTGGTTTCAGAAAAAGATGACTGAAGCCCTATGATAAACATCAAAATTCTGATGGATTTTCCTGGTGGAAACTTCCTTACAACTTGTGCAACTGGCAGACAACAGCTATAAAGTGACTGAAAATGTTCATGTAACACCTGCAATTAGCACCACATTGCCACAGGTATTCTGGAGACCAGAAGCATTAATCAGTTAAAAGATGGATTAAACAGTTTCACTGGGAAGAGTTCATCAGCGGCTACTAAACACAATGGTCCAAGTATAGCAACGGGCTTAAAATCACCTAAAAACTGCTGACTGATCAAAGTTACGTCCAAGGAAGGATCACACAACATGGATGTTTTACATCTTCCCTGTTTTCTTCACCCATGGAGACGCTGCTGGAGCACGTGTCCAAATGGACCCTTGGTTTGACTCGTTGTGGTGGTTATAGTGGCTCCGAATAAATCACAGAATGGTTTGGGTTGGAAGGGAC
>Ga0181612_160442_pt1 | contig 10120 bp, 12 predicted proteins | sample HoacroProtozoa21_FD_119630 | JGI IMG/M metagenome (GOLD analysis project Ga0181612, IMG submission 119630) | Hoatzin crop microbial communities from Cojedes, Venezuel. Combined Assembly of Gp0051906, Gp0051904, Gp0051908
GCCTTCCCGGCAGCAGAGTTGGGGACCTGCCCAGCACGCGGCCGCTCGGCTGCGTGGCCTCTGGCAGGGGCTCGTGTGCTGCGCCGGACCGGCTGACGGGATTTTGTCTGGACCGTGGCAGCTTACCTAGAAAAAAAATCAACGTCCCGGAGAGGGGCTCGAAAAGACACCCCGGAGATGCTTACGCCTGCACGCTCCCTAGCAGCTACCCTGCTCGGCGAGGCCCCTGCGCCCAGCAGGACGGCTCAGCACAACACCCGAGCAAGCGCAAAACCAGCACCATTTTCTAATTAAACCGTTTGCAGGTGCCAGATGGGCACTGCAGCTGGGTGCTGTGATTTTGGAGCTATCCTTGAACCAATGTGCTTCTTCCAGCCATCCACCTGGCTCAGCCAGACCAAGAGGGCTTTCTAAATCAACACCAGGGACAACGCAGAGAACAGAGCTGTCACCTTGAGGGTTTGCCAGAGGAGCAGCCTCCTGCGGTCCCAGACAAACCCAAACCAACCAACTGCGCTGTGCAGGTGCCCCCCACCAACGCACAGAACGCTCTCAACACAGCTCATCCGCGAAAGGGGACCACAGACTCCAGTAAGCTCCAAGGCAGAGGCAGCCATCGCTGCTGGACAGCCCGCCAGCGGACCTCACAACTGTCCTCGGCAGCAGCCGCAGCAAGGACTGAGCAGCGGCTTCTGATTTGCAAGAAATTAAGCCTCGAGCTTAATGAAGGCAGACGGAGCAGCAGGAGCAGCCTTTGCGACATGAGAGGAACAAATGACCCCGCCGCGCGCTCCTCGTCCCGCAGCCGTCCGTGGCCAAGCAGAGCGCTCCCGGGAGGACGCTCGGGGATGAAGAGGAGCCTGCCCACAGCCCGCTCAGACACGACCCGGCCTCGGGCGGCAAGGCAGGCAAGGACGCAGAGACTCACCATGAAATTTCTTGTCCAGGATCATCTGTGACAGTTTCCTTTCTACCTCAGCCTGAAATTGAAGCAGAAAAATTAAAAGTCTGCCAGAAATATATAAAGAAATGCCAACTTTACTACTCCCCACTCAACGGCCCTGGCGGGATCTAAGCTCTGCTTAAAAGCAGCTATTTTATCACCGAGCACGACGTCAGGGCAGCGCTCTCCTCGCACGCTGCTCCGCCACTGCCGCGTGCTTGAGATGACGCAGGAAATCAAGCAGTAGATTTAACGACGAGAGCACCGCGACGCCTTGCCCCCGCTCCCCAGCAGACAGCGTACCTGTCACTGCACGCAGGCGCTGCTCGCTAGGGGACGGGGAGCACTCCAGCCTGGTTCAGCAAATACTGAGCCAAGCGCTGGCCAAGCTCTGTGCAGCCCCTCGGTGCTGAGCCCTGCCCAGCGCCAGGCGAGGCCCCGCAGGAGTCGGCCCCTCTCCTGCTCTTTGGGCAGAGGGCACGGAGCTGCAGCCAGGCAACAACTGCAGCCCAGCTTTTACTCAAACTATTCAGTGTGGGTCGAACACCAAAGGCTAGCCTAGGAAAAGGCTGTACAGATGGACACGCAGGACAGATGATGGAATGACCGTGAAGGTAGAGCTCAGGACAGTTCCAAAGCTCTGGCCTTCATGGCAGTATAGTCTCCTTCTCTGAGATATACCAGCCCCACCTGGACGCGGTGCTGTGCCCCCTGCTCTGGGTGACCCTGCTTGGGTGGGGGTTGGGCTGGGTGACCCACAGAGGGCCCTGCCAACCCCTGCCATGCTGGGATTCTGTGACAGGACATAGCCACTACAGTGGATTCTCCTAAAACTGGCTGGGATGATCTTTAAAGCAGTTATTGCGATAGTCAATGTGACACATGCAACCCTAATGAAACTTCAGTCAAAGCAATTAGCTGGATTCTGCATCTTAACGGTCTGAGCAAGATTCCTCTGGGCACGCTCACGGGGATTAAATGCAGGTCAACGGGGAAGACGGAGCTGCTGGTGACATGAGCTGTTCTTACAGCAGGGGAAAATCTGTCTCCAACAAAAAGCCAGCGCTAACCCAGGGAGCGTGACCCAGGTGAAGGAAGGTGACGTTACAGCCAAGTCTCCGCGCAGAGGAAGCCAGTCCGACGGCTCCTGGAAACCGTCCGCGTCAAACGGAATTCCCAAGAGCGACATTTGCCTGTGAACGCGGTGGAGCTGACCTGTCAGGTTTAATTGCCCACATTTATTTCCCACTGGCAAATGCCATTTGACCTCAGTTCCTTGGCCCTCTTAAGACGTGCCACTGATTTCTAATGTTCTTACCTTTGAGAGCTTGATGAGGCTGGATATGTGTTCAATCTACAAGAGAGACCAGCAGAGTTAAGTAAATCCTTAGCTGTACTTCTGACGCACAACGCGAAGGCGTGGGGCTGTTCCAAAGGGCAGCTCCAGGGCCTATAAACGCTCTGGCCTACAAATCTCCAAGCGGCTTTCTCCACCTTGCAGCTTCACGTCGCTCAGATTTCATATCCGATTCTAACTGAAGATGGACTAGACACCTCAAGCCATTTCACTCTCAAACATGAAATGACGTTTGCTCTCTAAGATTACCGCAGCTTTCCCACCGCCTGTCAGAGCCCTGAAAAGCCACACACTGTTACCTTCAGCGTTAAAAGCACGCCCACCTCTCAGCGTGCGTAAGCGAAGCAGGTGGAAAGGGCAAGGACTCTGGAACGTGGTTTTCCAAAGCTCCCTTCAGCCCCCTCCTTGGTTTTCAGCTGAACGTGACGAACCCCGAGCTCTGGAAGCACGGAGCCGCTCTGAGTAAGCAGCGCTCTGTGTGGGAACCAGTCCCTCGCCCACCAGCAGCAGGGGCCAGAGGTACCAGCGCGCCGGGGTGCTTGCTGGCAACACCTACCTGTACTCTGGAGAAGGGTTCGATGACTCTGATCAGATTCTGTTCCAATAAGTTATCATAGAGCTTCGCCAAGTGAGTGTTTATGATGGGGTCGTCCCTGAGCTCCACCTTGTAGTCTGTCAGAGCCTGTGGGAACAAATAAATCAGGCAGCAACACGTCTCCTGCCCTCACAGCCCTCCGAGTATCGAACAGTCTTCCCTCCCTGCCCAGCAAAGCAGGAGCGGTTAATCCAATCCGGTAACGTAGCTGAAAGGCCCGGAGGTCAGGACCGCCTAGCAGCCTTTCAAGCACCTTTCATCTTTACGCTGCTGGAGCTCAGCAAGCCAGAATCTCTGGTTCACACTCAGCAGACAGCACGACAGGATTGTCTCCCGACATGGGAATCCACTCTGCCTCTGTGGTATTCTGACTGAAGCCAGGAAAAATTTCAGGGAGATACACACTGCAGTGAACAGCACCAAGAGCACAGGAAACTGCCCCAGAGTTCACTCTCCCAAAAAAGTGGAAAAAAACCTAGTTTCAAGCAAGCTATTACTCCCCACACTGTGAAAACCAAACGGCTTCATTAGTGTGGGGTATTGGCTTGACGCACTGCTGCTTTCTATCAACGTTTTTCTCGTTTCCCGCTGTGGGATGTAACAGCTCCTACAACTTTCCAAACCCGCCATTTCTGAATGTTGTGTCCAGCCAGGTCCCGTTTCCCGTCTCCTGACTCACCTTCTCAAAATCTGCCAGCGACCGGTTCTTACTGGCCTGTGCCACACATTTTAGTGCTTCTGTCTGCGGAGAAAGAACACGACAGTAAGGTATCCTCACGGATTCTCCTCTCCGTGCTGCTACGCCAGCTGCGCCGTACGCTGACAACACGCTTCAGCAGCACAACGGGAAGGCTCCTTTTGCTCCAAAGCCGCGCCAGCGTCACCTCCACGCGGGCAGAGCCGGCGCGGCTGCTAACACGGAGGACGCGCGGAGCAGCTGCAGGACACGGCACCAAACCAGCTCCGCAGAAACAGAGCAATCGCGTTCTCCAAGCTGGAGAACATCAGCTGCAGCTCCTATCAGGTTGCAGGCCGGGAGCACGTCTGATCAAACTTGGAAGGACAGTGCACATTTCGGCACTTGCTTAACGATCGTGGCCATTTTCAGCCCTTAAAGCTGAGTTTCTCCCCTTCCGCATGCCACGCTCCTCCGCCACGCAACGGGAGCACAGCAGAAGTCCTGCGGATACCCCGTCACGGACAGCATCAGCAGAGGTTTCTTCTCTACCCCACAGCTGCTGAAACCAAGCAAAGACTCCGCCACAACCAAACTACCGCGTTTGCACCACAGAACAGTGCCACCAGCAGAAGGACAGCTTCCAAGCGGTGAGAGACACGAGACGAGCGGGACAGCCCGGCACCTGCGGTGCACGAGGCCCAGGTTCCTGCTACCAGCCCTCCCAGCGAGCTGTCCCCAGGGCTGCCCGCTTTCTGTCCCCTCCAGTTTCCACAGCAGCTGCAGAACCTGCGACCGCTGCCGTCCCAGGAGGACGGCACAGGAACAGCTGAGGTTTCCTCCATGGTAGGCTGCCCTCGTGCTCTGGAAAGGAGCCTCCAACCCAGCTGCCACTCGGGGAAGGGGATGAAGCAGGACCAGGGCTGCCCTTCGGGATCCAGCACGGATAACACAGGGATACCCGTGCTTCAGACTCCTTTCCACGCAGCTATGCCCGCTGACCTCCTCTAATGAGCTTCCCCAGCTCTCAGAGGCAGGCGAGTATTAGCTCCTGCGTCAGAGTAAATAGCCAGCTGACCAAAGCCACCGCGGGCATCAGTGTGTAAGCCCAGCTCAGACCCCGGCACGCTTGGCTTTTGGCCCTGTACTTGGTATATAAGCTTCCCTGGATTCCATACGGGGGTGGCACTCACAGGCTGGCAAGTTAACCTGTCAGAATAAACAGCTGACTTCACAGCTCCCCAGCTGCCTGGCTTCCACCTTACAGTCATCTAGGTCTCAAGCTGCTCAGCCACACTGCTGTGAATGGATTTCCAGGACTTGCCACACCACCAGTAAAAACAATGAAAAACTTGGATTTAAATACATCAGATCCATGGCTGCAGAGCCGCCGGCGAGTGTGGAGACACGAGCACCTTACGGCGTTGGGCAGTTAGAAGTTCACAAAGAAAGCAGGGAGGAGAAAAACAGAGAAAATGAAGCAAGCAGGCCAGCTTCTCAGCTTGTGAAAAATCACAGTACTCCCTCTGAAGGCAACTGACTTAGGGTCACTACTTACAATCATTTAATCGGTTCTGGGTCTCGTTCAGGACACTCAGGAGCGAAGTACATTTTGGCATGAAAAGACCAAAGCATTTGACAAACAGAATAACACAATATTCTCAGAGATAACAGGAGAACAGAAGGATGAAGTTTCCATACCTGTCTCCCTGCATACCGCAGAGCAAGCTTGCCGCTCACTAATGCCTGCACATCTTCTGGGCTAGAGAGGGGAGGGAAGAGAGCATTTATTCAGCAACTTGGTCAGCTTAATTCTGCGTGTCTCAAAAATTCCCAACTGATAGCAAATTACTACACTTCAAGTAACATTGGATCAGAAGCACTGATTAGCTCACAAACGAAGACAAACAGCAAGCTTCTCTGCTTGAGTTCTTTCCTTACAGTCTTACAAATGGAAAGCCTCTCGCATTTAAATGTAGGAAGCGTTCTTCGCAGAACCATTTGCCACGTACATGTTCAGCATGATTTTGCACAGCAACATGTATTTCAGCGCGGTGATGGCTTTTGGGTTGTCGATTGAATCGTATCCCTCAAACGCCTCGTAAAAATATGAATAGGCTGTTTTCCAGTCCTTCTCTTCTGCTGCGTGGATAATACCTGTTGAGAGAACACACAGGCAGGCATCAGAGTTAATTCTGAACGTGACCAGAAGAGGACAGAACAATTTGGTTGCCCGGTGCTTTATCTGGTACTTCAGTAAAAGGAATCCTTTCTTTCTGTGCCTCCCTTTCCCTTTATCTCTTATCAGAAGAACATCCATGCCCTCTCTTAAGAGGATGTGTTAAGAAAGACACGTTCGGGGCACATCAGGAAGTGCCTGCAAACGAGGCCAAGAGCAACGTTACAGTTACACTACAAGGTGTAACGCTGTAGGATGTAGGGAGGTTATGGACCCTCCACCACTGGAGGTTTTCAAAAACAGGCTGAAAAAACCTGTGTCGGGAAAAAAAGGTCATTGTAGCAGATCCTGCCTTGAGGCAGCTGGGCAGACTCGTGCGTATCTTCAGGTCCCACCTAGAGTCACTTTCCATGATTCACTCGGGGAAGAACAAGTATCAGTCAACTGATGCATCGTGACGAGTCCTCGATTCTCCCCGTCTCCTGCAGGGCTTTACCTGACTGCATGTCCAACGCCGCCTGCAGCTTCGGTGGACAGTAGATCGCGTTGGCTGTAGTCCGTGCAGAGGTTAAGGCTGCTCTTGCTTTTGGCAGATTGCTCAGGGCGTGGTAAGTCTTACTTTCTAACAGCTGCACCTCCACCAGCAGTGCCTTGTCGTCCATCTTTTTCAGTTCCCGAAGAAGCTGGGAGCCTAGCAGCGGGGAAGAACGAGAGCCTTTGTAACCTGCTCCGCATCTGCTATCAACAACTCCCCAAACCAAGTCTTCCCAGACGACACCCTTCTTCCCCCCCAGCAGTACTGGCTTTGAGGAAGGGAGGCTATGCTTACACAACCTGTTCTTCCAAGAAGAAACAAAGCAGAAGAAATAATAGTGGGTCAGCATCAGTCCACAGCTGGAGAAGAATGAATCAGTTCTGTGTTAGGGGTGGAAGGGGACAGTGAGAACACTTGGGGGTGTGGACAGCATTTCTCTGCCACCTCCCCAAGGGCAGCGGGCACTCAGCAGAAAGTCAAGGACGGGTTGTGCAGTTCAGGTTGTCACTCTGGTACCCCTTTCCCCAGACGACAGCGTGATTTACCACTCACATTCAGAGCTCCCAGCAAACCTGCAGCACTGCCCGTTCCTGCATCATTCCCCTAGGGTGAGACCTGAGGATTTTCAAGCAACTCCTAAGAATATGGGTCGAGGAAGGAATGTTTTAAGCACAAGACATCTACAGATCAAATTTAGGAGGTGGGAAAGGACAGCCTGAGAACTGCCTAAATAAACTGTCCCATTAAAGCCCTCTGAGGACAGAAAGAGCCAGCCTCAGAAGGAAACTTCATGCCTTCTGTCCTCCTGCTACGAACTAAAGAGCTAACTTCAGGCAAGCAGAGATAAGAACCTCATCTTCCTTGCTGTGCTTAGAAGCTGAAAATCACAACTGAAACAGCACAACTAGGTGGGAGAGATTAAACTCAGCAACATCCCGTGGAGACTCTGCTTGCACCTATTCCCCGCGGACACAACCACGTCGACGGCAGCCACGTCGAAATGCTGGCACCTCGACAGAGCTTTCGGAGAGGCTGTCCTACAGGTACGTGCCTGCACAACTCCCTAAGCCGCACCACCATCATCCAGGTGACTAAGTTAATTAAGCACAGCTTTGGAGTGTGGACTCTGATCAGTTTAAACCCGAGTTCATTACACATCTGTATGCAAAGTAATTCTAACTTGATACCGAACTCCATGTATCAGAGCTCTTAGCATAACTTGATATTCTGATCCAAGTCACCCAGGTGACTCTGGACATGACACACGCTCTTGCCACCACACTGTTTAAGAAGTTACAGGTCCCTGGAGCGGCATCAGCACCGCCCAGGTGAGGCCTCCTGTCCGTGCCAGCGCAGTCAGCCCTCAGCCCCGCTCACACCCACGCGCGGAGCTGGCAGAGCAGTCGGTACAAACGCCCTTTAGCCAGCTTAAACCTCATCTTAGCTGACTGCAGTCACGTGCAAAATGAGCGTTTGTAAAGCACCGACGGGAGCTGGGACCTGCTTTGCTCTGCTTTGTAGCAGAGCAGGAGAGTTCACACGGTTCATTACCATATCTCAGGTGGTGCAGAAGCAGATTCTTAAAGCCTTTACACTGCTTCACAAGAACTGGTCTAATTACACCCTCCGAGGTTTGCCATTCCCTGGCATCACTACTGCTTTTACCGAGGCTGTGTCTGAGCAGACTGACCAAAGCTGGTCTCTCCCTTCAGCCTCCCTGACCCCTGCAGCACACCACAGCATGTTCCAGCAGGAGCCAAACCTGACGGCCTTCACCTGGCTACAGCTCCTCTCTGCATCCAATTTATTTGCAATGAAGAACCGGTGAGAACGAAGAGATCTCTCAAAACTTTTATCACCGAGCTATAGCAAAAGGTGGCAGAACTGGTGCAGCACTGAGAAATTAATGCCCAAGTCCTACAGAACTTCTGCAGGATCACGTGCCCCGTCAGCCTCCAGACTCCTTTCCAGCACAGAGCTGCTACCACCACCTAGTGGGAGACTCACCTAGCTGCAGCGCTTCCTGGTACCGCTTGGTATCGAAGTACAGCGAGACCAGCCTGGCCTGGAGAGGAGAAAAGGAACCGCTGTGAGGAAAGCCAGACAAAGGTAGTACAGATTCATTCTGTAAAATGGAACTTTATATTCTCAGCCGCACAGACCTGACTAAACTAGCTGGTGTTCACTACGTTACACGGTCCAGTTCTGCACGGTCCACCGTTTGGCAGACTGGCTGGTCTAAACACAACCGGTAAAACCCTGTCCATTCAACAGGAGTCGCTCACTTTCGTGTCATCGCTATCGCCTCCCATCACACAAACAAAGATCTGGACAACACACTGCAAGTTCCCTACTTCTACAGGCATTAAATCCGATAAAGGGAAGACGTTGTCGCACAGGTTTGGGACCCGCAATGTAACATACCTCCAGAGCCTGGCGTAGGAAAGTCCTCTTCTCTGATTTGGCCCATTCAATACACTCTAAACACAGATCAACCTTAAAGGGAGCAGAAAGAAATTTGTAAAGCCTCCTGCTGCCCCTCTTTAAAACAGCAGTATGGTTCAACCATTGCCTACAAAGCAACCAAAACACAACAAAGCCTGAGTCTTCACAGTGGAGGTCAAGGAAGTCGGTCATTCCCGTCTGAACAGAAGCATTGCTGAACATCGAATTAGCTTCCCTTTAAGATAAGCCTGGAGATCAGCCTTCACCCTTCGTGCCTACTAACGTCTCTGAACGACACCTTTAATATTAATTAACACCTCATCGATGAGAACTGCAGCCCGGCAGCGGGAGGTTAAGGCACTTCTCTCCCGCCGGACCCCGGTAACCACACACGGCACTCCTCAGCCTCAGCCCGCATCCTGCTGACGCCAGAGCTTAACCTCACAGAAACCTTGCACAAAACGATACAGAACAGCTTTAGTTTGTGCTACATATTTTCATATTCTATTTACCAGACTAACTTCCTACACTCTGTCACAACGTTCACAGTATTACAGTAGCTATAACACTCCTTGCCAGAGAAAGTAACATTCAGAAGGCAAACTGGTTTAAGCTTTAGCCGCCATAAAAAAAAAAAAACACCCAACAGACCACCTTCTTTGATTGCTTTTCTAACGCATTTGGCTTCCAGTAACTTTTTCTGACCACCAGGGACAATCCTCCCTTACTGGAATATGAAAATGAAGATTTGGCTTCCAAAGTTCCACCAGTAAAAATTACTGCTGAAATCCTAAGAGCATTTCTCAAACAGCTGTGTTTTTGTTTGAAATAAAAACATCTGGGTACATGAGAACTGATTCTGCCTTAGGGCAAGGGATGGACTAAAAGACTTTAAGGTCCCTTCCAGTGTGTTTTGCATCATTTCATTTGGCCATAGAGAAAAATGTAGTCTTAATTGCTCTAGAAAGAAAGAAAAACCAAGTGCACGTGTTTTAGGGCCTAAATATGTCAGACCATGTGTGTCCTTTACAAGCAGAAAGGAACACAGGTGCCAGGCTCTGCTATTTACACCGAGTTAGGTGCCAGCAGCCAGTCAGTGAGTGCCACTGGATGTCATCTATCGCTTCAAAGCGGAGTAAAGGAACCCAATGGCTTCTCATATTTTTAAGACTGCTGAAATTCCCTTGCTCAATAAAGCAGTCATGTTCCACCCCAATTAGCAGAGGGTTTCGATTTAGTACTGCCCAATAATATACAGTACATCATCCTGCGGCGCTAGGCTCAGGAATCCCAGAATCCCAGCACGGCAGGGGTTGGCAGGGCCCTCTGTGGGTCACCCAGCCCAACCCCCTGCCCAAGCAGGGTCACCCGGAGCAGGGGGCACAGCACC
>Ga0181612_166721_pt1 | contig 10120 bp, 13 predicted proteins | sample HoacroProtozoa21_FD_119630 | JGI IMG/M metagenome (GOLD analysis project Ga0181612, IMG submission 119630) | Hoatzin crop microbial communities from Cojedes, Venezuel. Combined Assembly of Gp0051906, Gp0051904, Gp0051908
GACCTCTGTGGGTGATTTAGTCCAACCCCCCTGCCGAAGCAGGGTCACCTACAGCAGGCTGCACAGGACCTCGTCCAGGCAGGTCTTGAATATCTCCAGAGAAGGAGACTCCACAACCCCTCTGGGCAGCCTGTTCAGCAGAGACCTCCCTGGGAGGCAGACCAGGAGGATGATGAGAGCAGCTTACCCTGCCATGGCAGCAGACTACTTGAGCTGCTCCTCTCCAGATGCTCCTGCTCTGGGGAAGAAGCCAGGAATGGGGAGGGAATTGTTGCAATCCACATCTCCATTTACACACACAAAAAAGTAGGAAATTAGAAAATGTTTCTCCTAATTTGAAGTCCAAGCTCACTGGAGATGCTCCAGAGGCGCTACGCGACTGAACGCTTATTGCCATGGATTTCAAAGGGCTTCAAGTGGGGCTCTTCAAGGCTCCGAAAGTCCAGTTTAACTTGTATATAGTCTTTGCTATAACCTGGTGCCATCGAGCTAAATATTTGCAGCACCAAGTGCCCATATATTTCCCCATTTGTTTTATAGCCAAGTCTTTTGAATGTCCTCCCCTCCTCCTTCTGCTCCCCAGCTTTCAAATATTTTACACGGGAGGGAAATATTTTTGCACAGAAAGATTATTTTAAGTGCAAAGTCTCTTTGTAGTGAAACGCTGCTACCACACAAAGGTTAGTTGTTACAAGATGATTTTTGTTCAGGTTAACCACACAAAAAGAAAAACAAAAGAATGGGAAAGGCATCCGGTGAATCATGTCGGCACGGCGGCCTCGAGAGGGAACGGTCTCCTTCCCTCTTCCCAAAATCACGTCCCCAGAAAAGGTCACTCTTGCCGGACCGCACAAGAAGTTAATAGCACCTTAATTTCTCCTCAGGGGCTTTAAGGAGATTCCTATGCAACTTAACATAGCACAGAGATGGTCTGTCAGCAGCCGAGCCCACTACGCGTCCCCTTTGTCATACCCTAAGGCACCCTAAGAGCGCATTTTTCCATGCACGAGCAGAAACCCCCACTGCAAGAAGGAATACCTCCTGCGGGAGCCTGCGGGCAGGCAGAGGGACTCTCCTGGCAGGGTCTGGAGCTCTGCAGCACAGCTGTGCCAGGGACCCCCGAGGGTGTCAGCAGCAGGTGAGGGCAGGAGCTGGACCCTCCTGTGTTTTTCATGGATGTCCTTGAATAATTTCAGCTTCTTTTTTTGTTTTTTTTTTACCCTCCCTTGTTTTTTCGAACTACCTCAGGTACCCCATTTACCCAGCTGACCATTTCAGCAGCAGCCCCAAACGTGCCGTGCTCAGCTCGTCGACGGTGTGCGCCCTCCCCGAGAGCCGCGGGAGCACAGCCGGCACGTTTTGAGGCCCATGGGGTGGGGTAACCACAAATCGTTAATTTGTCTCTGTCCTCGGTCCAAAATCCGGTCACGCTTCACGTGTCGGGACTAAGCGTGTGTCCTTCGGATGCCTTCTGCCCGCTAAACGTCAAGCCCTTCTCCACCCAGGCTTCGCATTGCCACCCTTCGTGCAGTAACTGGCTGTTGTATTTACTGTTTAATGTTCCTTTTTGTTGGTTTTTTTAAAGAGAAAAAGTTTTGGGAAAAAGAAATATTACAATTAAAGCTGTTACTATTCCAGTGCTCCTGAGTGGACGTCATCTACTGTTGTCTCTTCCTCTCAAAGCAGCTTGGATGCTTGGGATTATTTTAGTGGGTTTTCCACCATGGAAACGACGTGTTTCTTGCAGCACATTTCTGCATCTAGAGCCAGCGGTCCTCCAGGGCTGATCTCAGTCCGATCCTCCTTCCCTGTGCCTTTCCATCCTACCCTCTCCAGGGGAAACTTGCTGGAAGCTATCTGGCCTCCCAAGCTACTGCTTATGTTCAAGCACGAGGTAAGAAACTTCTTGAAGCGGGAAAAGATTTGGTTACAGGATTTATTTTGGCACAGAGATGGTTTTTTCTGGTTGTGTTCCGCGTGGAGAAAACGTCCTTATGCTTAGCCAAGGTGGTCGTGGTGCTCCTGGTGTGAACGGCATTCAGATTTCAGGACATGAAAGTGAAATACTCAGATATTTGGCTGTGGCTTCAGTTTGCCAAGGATGAAGAAACACGATGGTTTGATTTCATCCCTGATGAACTTGTCTTGTGGTTGGGCACGGGGAGGCACGTCTGGGCTGCTGAGCCAGGACCGCTGTGTCTCCTGGGTGGCGAGGAGGATGGGTTGCACATGAGGACGTGCTTGTGTTACTGTGTCCTCTCCTGAATGCCTCAGCCCCTCCTTCCAAGGAGGATGAGCTTGCAGGAGGATGCACGCTGGTGGCGGATGAGTGCCCAGAGCTGGGTACCAGGCCACCTGGCTCATGGAAGCAGGCTGGCAGTTGCCTGCTTGGCATAATGTGACTTGATTTCCAGTGCAAAACCAAGGTCTAGCCTAGAAGAAGATGAAGAGAGCAGGGAAGAAGAATAAGAAAGTAATCTTTTTGTGGAACTCATGAGCTAAGGAAGGTACCGAATGGCCCTTTCAGGACAAAGTTGTAATTGGGAGGATGATGCAGCTGAGCCGCTCTTTTACTCGCTGCTGCTTCTCAGCCTGCTGACGCATCCTAGAGGTGCTTTCCCTGAACAGCTCGCTGCTCGCTTTTCACAGATACACATGCTTTGAGATGTGTGTAAACTGAGAATAAAAGCAGGAATGATGATCCTGGATTAGATTGCGTGTGTGGAGCTGCTAATCCAATAATGATATATTGGCTTACTTCCTTGAAACCTGCCGATTTCTGTGTACCTCGTTACCTGCCTTGCTTTCCCGTATTTCCAGTTGCTAGCCAGTCCCTGCTGGTAAGAAGCTCTCCTAACTCAGCTGCCCATCCTTACTTGTTTCCTGTCCTCTGTGAAATTGGTCAGTGCCAGTAACCCATGGACGGGGCAGTGGTTGATGTTTGGACCTTCACAGTGTAATGTGGCGCAAAAACCCATCCTCCAGCACAGGTGTGCCCGGTGAGAAAGCAAAAAGGGAGCACGTCTGAGATGATGTCCCACTGATGGTCTGCTGTGGCGTTTTCTGAGTTATTTGTGTAAAGGGTTGTTTTCTTGCTGGGGTTATTGGTCCCCTCCTCACTGTGCTGGCACTGCCGGTTCAGCCCAGGGATGGGTACAGGTGATGCCCCACCATGGATCTCCTGCCGTGTGCCTCCTGACTCCCACATGGTCTGGGCAGGTAGGGCACCAGCCATCTTGACCTGAGCAGTTTTCCATTAGCTGCTTCACTGCTGACTGACTCCCTCTAATATTTCAACTTCAAGGAAATGATTTGGCTTTTTTTTTCCTCAGGCCAATCAAGGGAGCGACGTGCTTCAGCACAGGTCGCCTTGGAAATGCATTCGCACCATTTGCTCCTCTGCTTCAGCCATCAAAACTGAATGACCATCTTGCACCAGCTCAGCTCAACACTAAATGACTCAAGAAGATATGTCAGAAGGGGAGGGGAAAGAAAAGTCACCTCTGACTTGTCAGTGTCTGTACAGAAAAGCTGCTGTGTCTATGATTTCTGCTTTGTCCTCAGCAGCTCTCTGTCCAGGTGCCCAGCACAGTTTGCAATGAAAAGCAGAGTCTGTGATTAAAGACCCTGGAGGTCTCCAGACATCTGTTTTCATCCCTAGAAACCCCTGCTGAAAATCAATTGCTTTGCTTTCTTCCCAGCTCTTAATTAAATGCTCGTTGTGGATTATCTGCTGTCAGGACACCCCATCTTGCAATATGAGGAGCTGGTCATGAGTGCTTAGAGGAGAGGAGCTGGTTAAAGGGTCAGTCCTAGGTCTTCCTCTTGTTGGCAGGTTTATTTTCCCACCAAAACCCCAGCCTTCCCCAGGCTGTCCCCTGCATCCGCCCTGCCCTGATGGCCATATGCCCCACGCCAGGCGGAGGCACGATGGTTTGCTTTGTGGAAAACCGTGGTAGAACACCATTGCTTGGACTTCTGCCCTGGGTGCTGGGCTTTGCCGGCATCCCAGGCACACCTGGCTCAGCAGTCCTGTTCCAGGTTTGGGTTTACTTGTCTGCTGGACCCTTAGAACCTTTTCACCCTAGTAACCCAAGCCAGCCTAATCAGGCCTGTTCCCTCACAAAACACGGACTTGGATGACTGTAAATTAACGGAGATGGTGATCATCCCTGGAAATGCAACTCCCATCACACCTTCACAGCAGGACCCGCTCAAGCCTCCTGTCGAAAGCCCTGTTTTTGGTAACAGGCTTTACCCAAAGCATCCCCTGGGGCTCACCTCTTCACGTCTCAGCAGGCTTAATCCACTGGTGAAATTCAGGGACTTCCAAGCAGCAAAGGACATGTTTGAGCTTTTTTATTATAATGGTGGGAAAAAAAGCAGAGTATGAAGGCGTGTGTTTCCTAAAGGTTGTGTGTGGAGGAGCCTGGCCAAAAGACAGGCAGGCTGGACTCACTGAGCAGTCACTTCTGCAAGGGGTGACTGACGGCTAGATTTGGGGTGGAAGGACCCTGATGTCCTGTATGAAGAGGAAGGAGGCTCTGGCTGGGGAGATGAACGTGTTATTTTTTGTTACTGTTTAACAGACTCGCTTGACGTCAGGAGTGCTGCTGGTGGTGGTTTCCCCTTCCTTCCCCTGCCCATCACCGAATCCATCCCGCAGCATCCCTCGTGATACACTGAAAACATCTCAGACCCACCCCTCCGAGGAGTTCGGGCCAACCATTTGTGGCCGAAACTCAAAGGACGGCCCCACCGTCTCTTCAGCAGCCTCTGCAAGATAACGAACCTTGGGTTCCTGCCCTGCTTTGATTACCCCCCGCCGAACATTAATTAAAGCTTCCAGCTTTGGGAAGTCTCCTCTGGCACAAAGCGAGTCGCTGGGATGCGGTCCGGCCCCTCGCTGGGAGAGAGCGATGAGCTGGAGAGGGGTGCTTGGTAACAGATGCAGCTTTCTTTTCTGCCCCAGCGAATGGGGGACCGTGTGCCCCCACAAGATAACCTAGGCCGGTGGCATTTCGGGGACGAAATCTGCTCCAATTGTTCAGGCTGGCTTTTGAAGAGAGGTCACGCGGTTAGAGAAGCCAGCCAGTATCTGGCTGGGGGGGATTTAGGATTTGCTGATGCCTGAACAGCCCGTGCTGATGACTTGCTTTTATCATCCGAAGCGATCAGATCTGGCGTATGAAGCCTTTCACCCGTCCTTAATAGAAAGGGAATTGATGCTGGGAGCACTTGCTAGTACCTGTCAAAGCAGAATCGCACAACAGCAGCTTTGTTCGTGAAGGTCAGCGTGAGCCGTGACACTCGCCGCAGGCAGGGCAGGAGCTCGCGCTGGATGAGCATCGCCTCTCCCAGAAATACCGGCACCCTCAGACAGCGAGGAAACGTTTGTAGATGGAGATTTCAGCTTCTCTTTTCCTTTGTAAGCCTGGTTCAGTCCCAGCACCGTTATGGACCAAGCCCACCTGCCGCGTGGGCTTAACCTGGCTGACAGCTTAAATGCTAAAGCCGGAGCAGTTCGCTCCCTCTCCGGGTTCAGCAGGGCACTTCCCTCCCCCGGGAGGGAGAGGCTGTCCTGCATTTTGTGCCTGGTTCACTTTGGCAATTGCTTTCCCCTGGTTTCATCACGCTCACCTATAAATAACTCCTAAAAACACCTCTGCAGGTGATAATTAATTGGAGAGCTGCGTGGCTGCTCCAGCTAAAAGTACCTGGCTTGAGAGTGGCAGCTCCCCGCCATCCTCCAGCCATCGCTGGGGGCTGGAGCCGGCTGTCACATGCCACATTGCGGGATGGGACGTCTCCAGCGCCAAGCCGCAGGCTGCGGGGTACAGCTCGCCCACCGGGATGCTGCAGGGATGGCTCCGGAGAGCGATGCAGGGGCCGAGGCATGTTGTGGGGCAACATCGGCCGCTTCCCGTAGGGATCATGGGAGGCTGCGTGGTGTCACCCATATCAGTATTCCCCTGCCCTGCTCCCTAGGCTTTTAGGGAGGAAGGCAGGGCTCTGACCCATAGCAGTCGTCACGCCTGCAGCCCCAAAGCAGCCTTGTTTGTGGATGCATGTGGTTCTGAGTTGGTTGGGTTTTGTTTTTGTTGGTTTCTTTTTTAAATGAGGCTGGGCTGCGCCTGGCAGGTCGGCATCCCTTGTCCTCGCTGCTCAGGGAAGCGGGCACACACACCGTAGCTGCTCATCTTGACCTTTCAGTGCTTTCCCATGGTGAAAAACCAGGCTGAAAGGGGGTTTGGGAGCTCCCACGAAACCCACCAAACTGGAGTCACGGGTGGTTGCCAGCAGCAGTAAGTACTTACTTTTTACAAAGCCACCTGAAAAATAGATCTTTTTAAAAAAGTCAAGTAAAGTAATTGCAGGTCTGAGTGTGAGCATCCAAGAGAGCGCAGGGCGAGGCAGGACGGGGACCCGTCTGCGGGTGTAGAGGAGGGAGTGCTCATTCGCAGGTCACTGCTCTCTCTTGCTCTGCCCTTGAATAACGAGCATATTTAGCTTCTGAGCGTAGCTTGCAAGGAGGTCAGTGCCCCTCTGAGCTCTGTGTCCCTGTGGGCCAGGGGTCTTCTCAGACCCATGTGCCGGGGAGGTGGAGGAGCCTCAGAGCTGCCCAGAGCTTCTGCGGCAGTGGAAAAACCTCACCATCGCCCTTGGGGTCCAGAGGGCTGGGGAGAGGCTGCAGAAACGCTGCGGCTGCAGAAAAATGTTAGCAATTCCTGTCATTTCCCGCGGTCCAGCCGGTGGGAAGCAGTGAGAGATGCCGACTGCATCCTCCTACTGGAGCCAGGGCTGCTGTGTCCCCCAGGACACCCCCATCCCAAAGCCAAAGAGGGTCTCGCCCATGTTTTGCAGCCAGGAGGTCCAAGGGTAACCAGAAGAGCCAGAAGCAGCACTGGCTTGTGCTGCTTTTTTTTCCCAGCTGTACTGTTGCAAGCCTGGATGTTAAAATCCAGGCAAAAATAAAATAACCACTAAAAAAGTCACTGGGTGGGAGCAGAAAGCAGCAGCTCTCCTCTCCTTTTGCAGCTCCGAAGGGGTGCTACGTGAGTGCTTGGCGATGCCGAGAGGCTACTGGAGGCGGGAGGTGTTTGTGCCTGTCCTTTCTCCAAGGGCAGCAGAGGGATTTTGGCTGCTGTCTTATGTCAGGTGCTTAAAAGCAGAGATTTGAAGGGTTTGCTGGAAAAACATGGACTGCAGTGCCTGGAGCCGTGGGGTGATGTGGAGCCTGTGCCATTTGGGAAGAGGAGCAATGGCTGGCCCTGCCTCAGTTTCCCCCTTTGGGAAGTAACCCAATGTCAGCTCTGTCCGTAAAAATGTATTGTGGCCGGTGATTTCTCCATCTCCCAGTAAGGGAAGCAGGGGCTTGGGGCTCTCTGCCCTGCTTAAGGGGCAGCGTGGCTCTATGTGGCACCCAATTAATGGGCAGTGAGAGGGGACGGTGTCCCCAGATTAACTCTTCCCTTGAGAAGGGTTGGGAGGGCCATGTTGTGGTGATGTGGTGGCCCTTCCAGCTCCCTTCTCTGCACCAAAGCTGCTTGTCCCATGCACTTTGGCTCCTAATTCACTCTGAAAATCATCTCTGTGCAGCGGGGTCCGCATTCCTGGAGCACAGACGGATAAACAAGTTGCAGCCGGCTTCAAACCAACCGACCTGGGCTGGCCTGGTGGGGAAGCATGACATCCTCCTTGCTCGTGTTAGCGATACCATGGTGTCCTCTGCTGGGCACAATGTGATGGTTGGCCAGCCCTGGCCCTGCTCGTCCCCTAAGGCCCCTCTCTCTCCATTTCGCTGGTGAGCCAAGGCAGAATAAAGAGCAAAACAAAGCAGTCAGGCTAAGGAGAGCGAAGGGAAAAGGAGAGGAGGAGGAGGATGCCTGGTTTCTGCTGCTGTTTTGCTTTGGCTGTGTTAAAGATCTTTCCAAAAAGAAATGAAAGCCATGGGACGGGCATTTTGATTCTTCCTCCTTTTCTCTCGGCTCCCTTCTTCCACCTACACAAGAGGTTTTGAGTTGAAAAAAAAAAACAACAAACCCTGAACAGCTGCAATTGGGATTTTTTTTTGTTTTAATTCTGTTCATCTGATCTGAAATTAAGGGGGTTTTCTCTTGTCCATGCGGAGAAAGTTGCTGGACCGATCCAGAGCCTGTTTGCAGCAGGATACTCGGACAAAAGCTCCATGAGGACATTTTAAAGCGGGTATTTTTGCATCAGACAGCTGCTGGAAGCCAGCCCCATGCTCAGAGACGACTGAAACCACTGCGGTTGGTGGTGTGATGGGAACTGCAAGGTCTCACTGGGTCTCGTTTCCAGAGGCACAGATGCACTGCTGTCATCTGGCTCCAGCCAGAACCACGGGGACAGCCAGAGCTGTCACCGCAGGAAGGTGTGGAGCTGCAAAAGCTGCATTTCAAAGGCAGGTCAGCTCTCGTGCACTGCAGGGACTCTCCGCTTGTCCCAGAGAAGGGTTTCCTTGCTGTTTACTGGGGGCAGGAGGAGGGGAGGGAAAGGCAGAGGATGAAAAGCAGCAGTCAGCGGTGGTGCTGGCCAGGTTGCAGGTGACATGAATGCCCATGAGAACTGGGCAGTGCAGTGGGGACAGTCTGAGGAGGAGAGGAACTGTCTTCTTGAACTTAACAGCTTTCATCTGCTTTTTCAAACAGCCATCGAAAATAACAGCACCAGGTACTTGGCCGGACTCCTGTGCAAACGAGGGCTGCCATGATGTCCTGGGATGCCCCAGCCTGTTTGGAGCCCTGAATATTAACTTATGTGTAAGGTCTTTTCTGACTCTATGTAGTGGTGGGGGCTGTGGCATCCTCAGGGTGTAACCTCCCAGCAAGGACCAAGTCACCAAGCAGTGAGACAGGAATGCCGAGAAATAGCTTTTGTGCATTGGAGTGGCTTTCACACCGTGGGGTATTGAAACTTTCCCTTCTCCAGGTCTCTCTCCATGATCAAACAAGCGTCCAGCCCCATATCTCTCGAGTCAGAAAACACAAGAGCCGTTATTGTTAGTATTGGGGATTTATTTATAGGGCTGGGGTTTGGGTCTTTAGCTGAACATCACTTACAAAGAGTAAATCAGCTGGGTTTTATAAACATTGTTTACAAAGGTTTCATCACCTAACAGGTAAGCTCCAGATACAGCACTCTGCCTGATGGGGAACTTGGGTGAAATATCAGTGGCTTTACAGCCACTTCCCTGCTGAAACCTGGATTTTGTTCAGGGTATTGTAAACACACACAAAACCCGTTTAAGATGTGCATCTAGCTTTGCTTGTGTGAACACATATTGTCAGTGCATAACATTTGCCTCTTCTATAACAACAGCCATACAAAGATTTCTAAGTAAGTGCTTGATAAACCTGACAGCCAGACAGTACAGCAAACGGTTCTGCTAAAGCCCTTGAAGCAAAATCTTATGAAAGCCATATGTGTCAGCCGTGTATCTCTCCATTGCATATAGAGGTTAAAAAAAAATAGTGACTGTGAGTCCTCTGTACACCAAGATGTGGAAGCCAGGACTCACACTAATATCCTCCCAAGTGACTGAAGCACTCCTATACAGCTTACTTCTAACAAACAATTCTTAATTAAAAGCAAAAATTATGTCAGTGAAACAACCCCTCCTGTGGTGCTAGTTTAAAGGAACTCTATTATTTCCTGACTGAAAGTCAGCAATTATGTTAGTGAGCTTTGAGATGTTCTCTGATCCTTCTGGTGTGGAGCAGAGGCCTTTATTCTTAGCACTGGTTTCATTTGCTATTGGGACTTTGATTTGGTTGGCTTTCTTGTTCTTCCCTTCTTGCAGCACCACCTGCGGCAGCAGAACAGGCAGCACTTCACAGAAATGAAGAGGGAGAGGAGCACCACGGCGAGGAGGAAGGCGATGACGTCCAGGGAGTGGTACTGGATCCAGTTCAGGTCATGAGCAGCAGGTCGCAGATGTGGGGCCCCTTTGTGTCTCATTACAAACTCCACCCAGTGCACGGCCAGGTCCAGGGGGTGGATGGGTCTGTCGAGGTGAAGTTCTGAGAGACGCTTGATGTTCTCTTTGTACCTGCCGAGAAAAGACGTTGGGTATTTTCAGTGACTTGTGCTGCTAAGA
>Ga0181612_117048_pt1 | contig 10119 bp, 6 predicted proteins | sample HoacroProtozoa21_FD_119630 | JGI IMG/M metagenome (GOLD analysis project Ga0181612, IMG submission 119630) | Hoatzin crop microbial communities from Cojedes, Venezuel. Combined Assembly of Gp0051906, Gp0051904, Gp0051908
AGCCACCTAACAGCTCGTTCCCTCATTTCCTGTGATTCTATGGCAGTTGGTCAAACAAAAGTGAACACATACTTACCACACTTAATTTATTTGGAGTTAAATTTGAAGTATTTCCCTTTTTCAAACATACTCCACCATATGCACGCACATACATATACATAGATTGTCAGCCTGGTCTGAATGATCTGCTGCTGTTTAAGAGGAGGGAGAACTACTATATCTGCTTTGAAAATACAGGGTACCTTCAGCAAACAATTTCAGGAAATAAAATACAGAGATGTCAATCTCTGTTCCACTCACCTGGGAAAACCCTCAAAACCTTTCAGTACATTTGCCTTCTTTTGTCAAACTTGGCCAAATATTTGTACAAAACCAAGCAAGATTACCTTCATCTTCAGCCCCACGTTGATACGGACAACATACACTCACAAGAAGTAGTAACAGCAGGTTTTGGCCTAATACAAACCCCTTAGGGCAGCAATGAACCTGTATCAGCAGAGCTCCCTGTATTTCTGTTTTGTCCTTTCAAGACAGATAAACCAAACCTAGACTACTGGAAAAGTTAGGAAGAAAATAATCTGACATAGTTTAGGCTAAATTCGAAAGCACCAAAAGTAAGGGCAGAGAAAAGGCACCCACAGATGTATCTTCTATGAATAAAAATGTAAGTTCTAATGAAACAAAGAAATCCCTCTATGTTATTGTTTATTCCAACCTGAAAACTGCAGCTTAAAATAAGAAAGCCGTAAGAAGTAAGCTTGTAAAAGCAAGATAAGAACTACTTCAACATAACAAAAATTGTCTGGAGCTCAAACGTCTGTAGATTCCTGTAACAACTTCATCTTGAGAGGAAAAGATTTTAAAGATGATACAGTTGAGTAAAGATCATCTAATGACACTGGCCACGTGGTACCTTTTACAGCTCTAGGTTACTGCCTCCGATACAACACAATTACATTCAGAGGTATAAGTAATGTCTGGTCAAGGTTACCCTGATTTCATTTACAAATATCTTTTTAATTGAATTATATTTATGAATCTTTATGAAATAATCTCCAACGCTATCGGTACTGATCTATAAGTATTTAATTCCCTCACTCCCAGTAAGGAAGCGTTTAAGAAAAACGTTGCCTGTGTCCTGAGGCAGCCATACCCTGCTGTAGCTGGTATAATGTTATCTCTCCTCTAAACCGTGAGGTTGGAAGCAGAGAAAAATTAGCGACTTTGGTGCTTTAGGATATCTTTAATTCTGCCATTATACTATTTGGTTTGTTTAGTGTTTTGGGGTTTTTTGGCTTTGTTTTGTTAGAAAGTGGCATTTGTCTTTTGGGGCTGTTGAGCTCAGACAGACTTCAAAGCCTTGTTTTCTCTCTTCCTCTGCAGGCGTTTGCATATACGAGGACTACTTCTGCAAAGCCAAGGAAGAGGCAAATTAGGTAAGCTATCAAGATGTCTGTAACCTGCCTAATTTACCTCCTTTCTCCCTGCAGTGCATAACATTTTTCTGACCCCCTACTACAGAAGTGCCTTACAGTAGCTTAATAGCAGCTGTGAAAATACGCCCCTGTGAAAAGTTAACCCCTCCCTGAGAGAGCAGCTTACGCTGGGTTCTCTCCGTCTACAGGAGTTCACACTTCACGGGGAAGATTTTAGAATATTGTGAAATACTGTTCACCAGCCGAACAGCTGTTACAGATGTGGATATGCTTTCCTCCTAGACCAGAAAGGTGGAAAAGGACAGGAGATGAGAACAGTGGAGAGACCTAAGGAATTCCAGCCTTGACTCTGCCATTGACTTACTTTGTCAGACATAGTCCTTTACTTTTATGCCTTTCTCTGAGGTTTGACTGATTTGCTGTCTCTGGAGACCTGTAAATCAAAATTGTCTTCTTTCTTAGAACGAGGGTTCCCATTCAGAGGCTCTTAAACCTTCCTGTATTTCAACAACAGGAGAAAAAAGCTTTTGAGGTCCTGCTCCCGCCTGCCCATGTAGATATGTTTGCTTTCCAAAGCACAAACGTTACTCCACAAACCCCTGATTTTCCTCTGAAAATGGGAGGAGCACTTTAGAGAGGGAGACATTCATTTTATTCCCCCACATGCATGAAGACACCTAACTATTGCAGCTATTAAAAAAAAAAAGAACAAAAAAGCAGCAGGAACAATTTCGCATTAGCCTAAGAGCACTGCTGTTGGCAATTCAAACCACGCTCATCTGCAGGAGAGGAAGCTGGCACACACAACACTCCCTCAACGTCTCAGAGCATCCACTTCGCTTTTTGAAATCACCACCACCACGAAAACTCCCAAAAGGTTTCGGGGCACTCCACCTCTCTCCAGCCAAAGCTCTTCATGTCATGTTATTCAGCACATCGAGTTTCATGACAACCAACGTGACAACACATGGATCGTCCCTCCCTGTTGCTCTCTTTGCTTCATCAACCTTCCTGCCCCAGCAGATCTCCCGAGTCGTAGGGTGGTGAGAGGAGAACTGCGTCGACCCTTCTCCAGCTGGGATGACTGAGACTCAAGCCTTTTCAGGTTTGGGGAAATACAAAAGGAATGAGACTGGATGTTTCCCTCCTGTCGGCAAACAGAAAGCACGGGCCGATCGCCGCCTGGGAAACCTGCAGACTGCCGGGGAAAGGAGGGAGCACTACACACAGCCAGAAACCGGGGATTTGCTGTGCGTGCAAACAGCAGACGAGTAAACTCCAACAGCGCATACCGTGTACCACAAGCTGCAGCAGTACTTTTTACAGCTGGGGTGGGGGCAAGGAAAGGGTGTCCATCTGAAGTATGCAAACGTATTAATCCTAAGTGTCTACTGCTATCGCATTCCTTGGCGATTGCTCCGTGGCGGGCATTACTGGCTTGCTTTGTCACTGCCTGGCAGCAGCTCTCACCTTATCTGCAGACATACATGCCCAGGCATTGTTCTTATCTATCCAACACTTCGCAGCACCCCCCGTCTTTCTGAGCACAGTGAACTCTTCAAAGTAGACAATCTTTTGATGCTTAAATAATGAATATTGAACAATAAAACTTACAGGTGACTCAAAATATCATACAAATTGATAAGCCCCAGAAATATGCCCTGAAACACTCAAACACCGAGTCTGGAAAGCCAAGAGAAAAACCCACATAGATTTCTAAGACTGAATTAAAAAAGATCAAACAACAAACTGTTCTCATTTTCTTTCTTACAACTAGACTCCTATTCAATCTTTTAGAGAAGCATGGGAACTAATTCTGTTCATTAAACCTGCAAGCTGTACAATTCTACAAATGCACTTGAATTTGATCTTGTCAAAGGAAAATACAGACTAATGGCTTTTCTTTGATGCCTTTATTTCAGTTTTCATTAAGCATGAAAAAACTAGTCTCCTGCATGCTAGCTTGATGTATCTTGATGTACAACCACCAAAACAATGTAATAATGCAAGACATACTTGACAGGAGATGGAAAGTTCGTGGGATCAATAACAAAAAAGAGTCAAATTGTTAAAAAATTGCTCAGATTGAAAGGTGTTGGATGGAAGGAAAGAATGTCCACCAGTAATGAGTAGTGACACTCAAATACTACGGCTGCTTCCCATCATATGCCTTTCATCTACTCCAAAGCACCACAGAAATTCTAGGGAACTCTCCTAATGCAGCACACAGATGACGTCATCTTCACGTCAGGCGCAGGTAAAGAGAGACAGCGCGCACACGCCTCTCTCACAGTGGCAAAATAAAATTGGCCAAAGTTGGAAGAGCCACTATTAAATCCTCAGCCCTAGTTTCCAACTCTTTGAACTCAATACACTGATCCAGTGCTAGCTGACTGCAAAAGGTTTTCAAGAACTTACAAATGCGGAGGATCTGGACGGTATTTCAGGGGAGGGCAGAACAAGACCTTCTGGGCCATCAAAGCCAATTTCTGACTGCAAGTCTCCTGCCATTTGGCACCTATGCTGCAGCATACACTGCTCAAGCTAAAGATGGCCTCGGTAAGGGAAATTTTAATCAACGTCAGATTTTGTTGACCGTAATAACAGTTTCAATTTATAAATAAACAAAAAAAAGATTTGTCAGACTTACCCATTCAGAAGGAGTGCTGCTTTGCTGTTGCTGTTTCTAACAAGGTGTTTCAATCCTGTCCTCTTCTATTCAAAGCACCAACAAACCTAATACGTATTCGCCCTTTCAGAGTACTAAATCAGAAAACAAGGCTATACTTTGGCACTCGCAGGGAGGAGAAAAAGGAGAAAGGATAGTTTCTAGCTGGGTATCTCACAGGAGAACATTTCTGTTTTCTGTTTGGGCCAAGGGATGACCCAGATTCTCCACAGTGACACAAAAGCCAGCAGAAGAAGGACGAGCTCGTCAATGGACAGGTAAGACTAACAGCAAGTACTACCACTGCTACTGGTACATCAGGGGAGTTCACAACCCTCTACCGCTGTCAGCAACAAAACCAGATAAATAAGGCAAAAGCCAAATCAGAGGAGAAATATTTCACATGGATGATACTCAGAGTTTATGGCAGAAGTAGGCTGTGGATTTTAAACAGATGTAAAACAGACCTCTCATATGTATATTTGACAGTTTTACCTCAGTAAAATGCAACTCACAGATAAACATCCTTCGAATGGGGAAAACCAGCTCCTCTCTTAGTTGCCATCCTATCAGGTCGTACCTGGGACACGACTTTTCTATCCTTTACGAAAAGAATGAGGCTGCAGGCTATTCCGCACAGCACTTCTGCAGAAATGTTTCCAGCTGAACTGTGAGACACAGTATATGTCTAATAAATTCACTGCAGAAAATAATCACGCCACTGATTCCGGGCAATTGCCCTTATTAACGAATGAGAGAAATACCGCCAGGGATCTGTCATTTAGAGATCAGACTCAGCATCTTGAAGAGGTCTTTGAAACTGGGACATATTAAGGGAAAATAGGTGCCTCAATGTATCAAAAATCTTTCCTTGGCCTGTGGAAGTACAGCTACCTACCAAACAAGGATGAGTTACTCGTATGGTACTCAGCTGTACAGTACTTGGTTCCACGCAACATGGTCTGGGTGGGATCTTTCATCTGACAGACTGAATTCCAGTGCCCGTTACCTTCACTGATCCCAGAATTTCGCTGGTGTGTGATACCCTGCAATATATTCTACCACCTGCAAGAAGTGCAGACTGTGAATTGCACTCTTCCCTTTTTCACTTCAGAGCTACTTCCTTTTCAGCCTTCGGGTAACCTGTTCCCTCCAAATTTCCCTGTTCAAGCCGAAAGGACAATGCCAATCCCTCCGACTTTGAAACTTTCCTCTCTGTGCTCAGCTGACAGCATCGACTCCAGCCGTAAAAACCTCTCATATTTACATCCTATTTGCTTTTGAGTAGATTATCATGTAAGAAATTACATTTTCCTCCAAAACGCTTCCAAAAATGAATAGTGGGTTCATTTGTTAGGCTGATGAAAATTGTAATGACAGGTGGTTCCAGTCACCTCTATCAACCCTCATTCACAGACACTGAACCCATTCTAATAACCGTTTATTGCTTTCCCTCTCCTCCCCTGAGAGACACTGGGATCAAGGCCGGACTGCATAACCTGCTTTACGGAACAGACACAAGAGCTCTCTCTGTAGGCTGGCAATCAACCGCCTGTCACAGAAGCAACCTTTGATTTTTTTCCCTTTCCATTTTTAATAGCCACTGATGCTTGAAATCAGAAAAAGTACCTTTCTTACACACCTTTAATTTTACATTTTTGGTCATTTTAGGACAAATCTGTATGATTTTGAAATTCATATTTCAAAGTGCTGTTGCAAATTTCGAAGTAAAGTTCAAACACAACCAAGTCCACAGATTTTCAGCTGTGTTGTTTGCACAAGCAAGGGCTGGGAGTGGGAAAAGTCTTGAGATTTTTTTAGGTCCACATCAATACAGGCTGTCGGTAAGTTTTCTTCTAATGGCAAATATGAATTCACATAGGAGCCAGTGTTCTTGATACAACTTGATAAAAATGAAACTGATATCCATTTTCATTAAAACTTAGTGTGAAAAAGCCGTGGAACTGTTCTGCAACAGAGGATATTATACCTGGTGATATTTATTTATTAGTGGATAAATCATTATATAGGCTATTGAAATGATTTTTCTCTGTTTCATAAAAATATCTCCTTCTTCTACATTTTTTCATTTGAGCATAAAGAAAGGTGATCATACACCAAAGCTCCGTAGGCAATGTTGCAGATGAAGTTCACAGCAACCACGCTTCGGTTTGAGATTGTACTTTTTAACCACTACTTTAATTTATACCGCATTCTCTATCACTCCAAAGTCAATGGAAAAAGTATGTTCAGAGGTGGCTTATAAAGAATTTCTACATATGAATTTACAAGCACAAATCAAATTACTATATTGAACTTTCCCAGAAGCTGATACTAATTTACATTAAGGAGAATGTGCTGCTGCCTTCTTTTCACACTCGTGCATGTCTGAGACGTACAGCAAACACGGGTATTTCTGGAACACACAAAATTAGGTGTTTGTTGGCAAACTCCTCAAGGCTTTCAGTCTTTCAGATGGGGGTCAAGTAATTCTGTATTCTTTGGTTTTTGGTACTTTATCGTGACTATGCACCTGCAATATCATAAGTGGTATTTAGTGTATATGCATCCAGCATGTAAGTACTTAGTTCTTTCCTCCCTTAAAATATACTAAACACAAATTTCAGCTTGCTGACGAACATAAAAAATAAAGGTAGATATGCACAGCAAATGAAGTCTCTACCTTCGTTTGCTACATAATGAGATCCAAAATATTTTACCTTTTGTGGAGCGCACAAGACACGCTGATGTTGTAATCACTTTAGCATGAATTACAGATATCTAACTGTCAAACTGGCAACCGTACATTTTACTTGTATGATACATATTTCAAGTAGAAATAAAAGGTTAAGTATGTTAATTTGCTACTTGTGGCCATTGTAATTTCAGAATAGGAAAACCGAGAAAAATTCCAGCAAAACAATAATTAAAGAGAGATTCAGAGTATGCTTCCCATTAGCTTTGCAATATATTCATTTCTCAAGCTTTTGTATAACTGATTACATCTTTTTTTTTTTAACTTCTACAAGTAAATAGCAAAACTAATTAGCTGCACACTATTAAGTTAATGCACTTTTATCTACAACAATTCAATTCTGACTGTGAAATAATCTTTCTAGCCCGTAATTACACTCCAGCTTAATTAGCATAATTTCCACAGCACATTCTTTAATAAAGAAGCTGCCATAAGTGTTGGTCTTAAATATCCAGGATATTCTAGACAAGTAGAAAAACGGAGACAGGCAGAGCTGCAGTAAACACCTATTATATTATCAAGATGGTACATGCAAAATAGAGTATGAATTCAATACTACCTGAACTATCACAAGCATCCGACGATGCTTTTGCAGCAGATAAGCAAAACACTTAAAGGGCTTCCAATGTCCCTCAGTCATCTCACTAGAAGCAGCCTCACATCCTTTGCAGCTCCTTCATCCCCTGTCACTGGATCTGATTCCCCTCAGCAAGGGCAGCCAGCAGATTACTCATTATCCTGTTCAGTCCATTAGTTTCCTTCAAAAAGAAGGTGGCCTTGCATCTCTTACACTAATTTAAGTGGGGGCAGTCAGTTCCCACTGAAGAGAGTCACTGTAGGTGAAAAGACAGATCAGTCTCCAGGTTAGTTTAGCATTTGGTTTGCTGGTGAGGATATAGCAACGAGAATCTCTGTTAGTAGCACCCAGGCCTGTTATGGAGTCTGTATTCCCTGGTACTCGGACTGACATCACCAAACTAGTCTTCTATGGGTCGATGTGGACAACGTGTATGTGGAGGTACAAGGACAACGGCGTCTGAGTAGTGCTGTGCTTGATGTGAACAAGTAGTTCTGGGGGAAAGGCTCTGCCTCCCCTCAGCAACCCTCTGACTCGTCTGGGTCTTCTCCTGCCAAAGCCCACCATGCACTGGGTCTCAGCGTGTATCAGATTTCTGCGGCTGGGCTATGAAATGTAACCTTGACCGTAACACAGCCGTGACAGAGTCTCTCCTGACAGTGAAGAACTCCAATGGAAAAATACTTTGCTTGTGTCTTCACCTAACTGTTTCTAAACAATAGCAGCTTAAAATGAATTGTTATCTGAAGTGCTCTTGGGTTCTGTGAAGGATTTTGACTAAATAGACGCTGTTGGTGATGACGTCCTTGCACTCTTCCATAGTTACAAATGGTATAAAGATAATTTCACCTGTGAAGGATTACCATTTATTGTGTGAGACAATGAAAGACACTGAGCAAGATTTTCCTAATCACCAAGGTGATTTAAAGCCAAAGTCCTATTTTCATGTAACCTCATAAAGAATTTCAAATTAATCGGGTTTCCAAGATGCCTAAGACTCTCCTGAAAATGTAGACTTCAGCTTTTAAATCACACAGGCACTTTTAATAACTTTACTCACTCTAATTAACTTTTTATTTTGAGGTTCATGCTATTAAGCAAGTCCAGGACCAAAATGATCTCTGCATACTAATCAGTCACTGACTCCTGATGCCGAAATGTAACGTACAAGGAGAAGTCCTAAGAATTCAACAAAGCAACAGAAACTGATAAATCAGTTCTTGGGGAAAAACAAATCTGCAATGCCTATTTCAACTTCTTGCTTTCTTAGGAATACGGACAACTAGGCAAACTCTGTTGGACTAGAATTTAAGATAAGGAAACACATCATAAACGAGGCTATGAAATCCCTTTTGAAACCAGAGGTTTCAAAAGCACAGGGAAAACTGGAGAAGATGCCCCAGGAAGGCGCTCCTGCTGCCTCCCCCCTGGGAGCAAGGCAATCTGACTCGGAGGCAGCCACCGCTTTGGCAGACGCGGGGAGAGAGGCAGCAAGGCCATGCCAAACTAGTCCTGCACCTGCAAAACCTACCTGGCCCTCCTGATCCGGAGGATGCTCCTGGGACAGGCATCTTGCTGCCTGCTCTGAACCAGCACCAGCCAGGCCTGCTTACAGCTGCAGCCCTGCGGCTCCCATCAGGACGCAACGCAAAGCCGAGAGCAGCTGAGCCTTTTGTTTAAAGCCATCCCTTCGAATTAGAGTTAATCAGAAATCAGAAGCGAGCTTGTCAGCAGCCAAGGAATAACCTTCTCTAGAAGGGTAACTTTTCTTGTCATAGTTAAGACCAGAATACACAAGCAATAAAAAGTCATAATTTCCAACAGACTTTAATCACCTTTGCTAATAAAATCTCACTGTAGCTATCTGTTTAAAGTCAGGTTATCTAAAAAGATACTAAGGTAGCCGAGATTATCAAAAGATGGTAATGGTTTTGGCTGCCAGACTACAGGGGCCTGGCTGGGACTGAGTCTTTGTTTGTCAAGCTGTACATCCAAAATTAGTGCACCTAAAATTACTAGCTGATTTTGAAAATCCTGGTCTGCTATGTTTGTCATGTTCTTTCTCCTTGACGGTTATTTAGCTCTGCCCATTTTTCCTTCCAGAGCATCAGAGCACTGAGAAGTGAAGAAAGAAATTCAGCTTCAGCCTTCAGTCCTGCAGCGTCAAGTCAGGAGATAAAGAGTTATGGCTTGAAGACATGAGATAAAAGCAAAGCAATATACTCACAGCCACAAACTCAATGAATTAAACTAAGAAAAAAACCCTGTAGGTCAGGCAGAGATCATGGAGAGCAAGCACAGCAAGAGACAAGGAAATGGGAGGCATAAATGCATTGTTATCTTTTCCACGTCATTTCATCTCTCTATACATCTGTTCTCCTACCTATAAAAAGAGGCCCTTCTGAAAGGCTCTTCCGAAAGATTTTTGAGAGCTTGCTGCAAAAACCACTAACTCGAGGGCAAGATATTATTACAAGTGCTGCCATAGAGGTGCAGAGAAGTCACCGAGAGTGGGAAGATTTTAAAGAGGGTGAAGATCTAAGACAAAAAGAACCATCAGGAGGCAGATTATTGACTACAATTTGTTAAGCAAGCACTGTGCAAAATGAAAATGAGAGAAGCTTAGTAAAAGGCAATTTGTTTCACATGCCTGAGGAGGTTCTGTTTTTCATTTGCATCGTCA
>Ga0181612_121423_pt1 | contig 10119 bp, 2 predicted proteins | sample HoacroProtozoa21_FD_119630 | JGI IMG/M metagenome (GOLD analysis project Ga0181612, IMG submission 119630) | Hoatzin crop microbial communities from Cojedes, Venezuel. Combined Assembly of Gp0051906, Gp0051904, Gp0051908
AGGAAGGTTTTGTTCCATTTCAAGCTGTTTTTCTGATTTGCATAGCTGATCATCTTAGCAGTCTTAGAAGACAGGCCTACGAGTAAGAGTTCTTCTACCAGAAATTTTTCCTTCCCTCTGCGAGGAAATAGCAGAAGCAGCAAAAATATAAGCACTGCTAGGGAGGAGTTTCAGAGCCACATGCAGGTAAGTGTGTGTACCAGGAAACTGATGCCAGGTACCTAAACCTCTGCAAGAGGTGTGTTCACAGGCAAGGACTCGGGCTTTGTATCTGGAACTTCAGCTCACTGATCTTTCATGATGCATTCTCCTTCTATGCATTTCATTCACTAATTGTTTAGAAGCTCCACCATACTCCACACTGAGCAGTTTTTAAGGCAGCGGAACTTGCATTCTCCCATAGAAGACAGCAAAAGTGTATCAAAATGTCAGCAGTGTACTTTAAAATGGAGAAAAGAACAGCACTAATTTGCAGTCATGTCAGCACTGACTGCTTACTGGGAGTCTTGACTTCCAGAAGGCATAAACCTGCTGAGGGGGCAGTGAAAAGTGATTTATTCACAAACTTTCTATCCCCCAGCCTGAAGAAATGAGGACAGTTCTTTGATTAAATCACATCAGCATGTGTCCACAACACACAGCTTGCACACATGCATATGCATTCAGGAGTGAGAGTAACTGGGAAAGACTGAAATTACTTTCGATTTGTTAGCATGTCACTCACAGGGGAAAAACTACACAGGCATATCTCAGAACAGCATTTTGAGGAAACAAAGGGATATGGACAGATGTGTATCATTTCACAGATTGCATGCATGAATGACAATCCACAGCCAAAGACAGTGGCTGTAACTTACCTAAACTATTCACTCATTTGACAAACAGTGCATCTTTAGAATAGTAAAGATTTCTTGAGAATATCAGTTAGCTTTTATACAACATTAAAGAACAAGAGAGGCTACAGCACATACAGAATCTGCCAATATACAAAGTGCCATTTCAATCTTACTAATACTAATCCTAATAGTATTTGAATGTCCAGGAAGCAAAAAGGGGAAAAAAGTGAGGAACACAGCACGAGTTCCTTTTGATTGCTCAATCAACATGACATGTCATTAAGGTGAATGAATGGCTACTAACATTTCTTAAATAAAGATTACCTCACTATATTACCACATCTGAGTAAGTTTACATCAAAACCACAACTCAGGAAGTTTATGCAGTTCTAAGGCTCATAAAAAGATTTCTTCTTACAGAAGGGGAAAATTAATATCACCTAAATGGAATTACAGATCTTAGAGAAGTCTAACTTCGTTTTGGGTGGGTGTTAATGTGGAAATTTTGGTAATACTATTGCTGTAGTGATGTATACTATGTGCCATGACTGAATTCCTTCCTTTTTTGCTTAAACAACTTATCCTTCAAAAAGTTGAAGAAAAGGATGGTCTGCATTCCTGGGTCACTCTTGGCAAAAGAACCAGTAGAATGAGGGCACAGAACTGACTGGAAAAATGCTGGCAAAAGTGCTAAATCAAACTAGCATCATCTTTGGGAATACGTTGTTTTTTATGAAATTCTTGTTGGGTATTTCAGTGATCTTGACTCCAAGTGTGGCCAGTAACAGGGTCCTGGGGAAGGGTACACCACTAGAATCACTACTAGTGTTGCATTTCCTCACTTTGCCAGTTCCTAGCCACTTGTGCCTTACAGACTTCTTCAGGTAGAGGTGATCCTTCTGCACTGAGTGGCCTTCAACAGGTTCTCTTTCATATATTTAACTGATTTTTTAACTCCTGCAAACCTGCCAGGCAATCAAGAGGCTTACAGGAAATAGGAATAAATCTAACTGGTGTACAGAGGCAGTAAAACATGCAACAAGACCCCATGCTCCAAGGAGATTACAAACTAAGCTGACAGAATTCAGAAAGACCTTATAATGGGTCTTGAAACAGTGAACAGTGGCAAGAAAGTATGCTGCTTGCATAGAGAGAACAGATTTAGACATAAAATGCATTCTGCACAGTAACTGAATATCTCTAGGCTTACTTTTATTAATAGATATGCAATTTTACTTTTTCTTTCAAAAACAACAATTATTAAATGCACTTGAATGTTTTCCCCTGACCAAAAATTTATAAAGGTATCTAAGCTTAATGATCTAACATGGATTAATTTTCTAGATGTTTTTAAAGAGACGTAACTTTTCTGCTTTTAACTACTTGAACAAGGAGGCCCATTAAGGCAGAGATATAGCACAGGCAGCAGCTGTCACGTAGTCAACTACAAAATTAGGTTAGGAACAACAGTCATTGGAGAGTAACAATAGCCTCTCTTCCCAACTAACACACAGCATTACTCAAGGAGGGAGACACGAGTGGCAGTTAGACCTCAGTCTTGAGTTTCTCAGGCAGGAGATGAACTACCATGTGACAGTTTTCCCCCACTGCACAGGTAATAGGTATGCAGGAGATTGTGAATGGTCCTGCCACTCTTCCTACGCAGCACTGGGAAGTCACTCAGGTGGGAAACGTGGAAAACAGCAGCCACTTTCCCTGCTGAACCATCAGTCCCCCGTATTCCTTCCTTAACTGCTTATTGTCAGAGGACTGGCCTCTCCTTTCCTGCTCCCTTACCATGATGTCATTTTGATTTTCTACTAGAAGACAGCTGTGTTGTCTGTCTTCTTTCATCCTTCCACCTAGGCAACTTATTTAGTAGTGACATGCTTGTATAACGTCAAGTCCTTTAGCAGAACCTAAATTAGAAGGTATCATGCAGTTTCCCTTTCCTTGATAGCTGATCAAGGACCTTCTCCCTCTCCCAAATAAAAGTCAGAGAGGGCAGATGCAGTTTTAAGTTCACAATGAAACAAAAAAACAATCAGCAAGGAACCAAAAAGCAACGCTAGATTTTCTGAATGTTTGTGGTTTAGAAGATTTTTTGCAAGTGAAAGATAACCCCAAGTAGGAAGATGTTGAACGTAACCATTTCTAGACAGCCAAAGGAAAAAAGACACAGATATTTTCTTCCTCTTGACTCCCTATCTTACATCATTACCTCTTTACCACGGCCTTCCTTCCTGAGGGACAATCAGCTCCGGCAGTGGGAAAGAAACTACTATGAGACATTTCCAATGCCTACAGGCCTTCTGCTGATCTTGCCTTCTTGAACGCATCTTCACAGACACGACAAGCAGAATGAAGCAGGCCAAATTACTTCTTGTAGTTGCTAACTCCTTTGCCAGCTCAAAGCAGTATCTGTAAACAAGTGCTATACAGCTCACCTTAACTTCTCAGCAGGAAGGAACCAAAGTGCAGGTCACACATGTTGCACCATTTCCAACAGAAACACTAATGATGAGAAAGTTAGCTGAGCAGAACTAATTAACAGGAGAAATGCTGTTCTAGATACAGAGGGCAGAACAGGAGGATGTAAAAAAATCCACGTAACAGAGGGCTGTGCGGAGAGCTAAAAGACAGTAACTAAAATAGGTTTTCAACCTGATTTAAGTGAAAGGTAAGGCTAGATTATTCTAGTGTCTTGCAAACACATCACCACGGAAATAGAGTATTTTCAAGTCCCTGCATCCTCCAACTCATTCTATTTGCTACTCTTTGCTAGCTGGCTATTATGTTTCTCATATGAGGTGAGGCAGTCTGTGTCTAGTCAATCTAACTGGAAATGCCTACACAGCACTATACACAAACTCCATTGTATACTGTACATGCTCTTGTACATTTTTCAAGGAAATTCAAATCCATCCAAATTTGAATTTTGCACTGAAATGTTGTATAAGTTAGCACTGAAATAAAAATTTCAGAAGTCACACATGCATCTTTGATTTTTTTAACATAACCAGCATCTTGGCCATCTGAAATGCTAACCTTGCAATGGTAAGTGGTTTTGGGTTTTTTTTCAGTGGAACCGCAGCTTTCATAATTGTAGCACTACAAACCAGAAACAGCAGGTATCTTCTTGGAGAGATAAACAGCATCAGGCAGACTAAACACCACACAGAAACTTACGAAGCAGCTTTTAGCACCTGGTTGGCCTTGCCAGGATTCGAACCTGGATCATCTGTATGGTCAGACAGAGGCTTCCACTGAGCACAAGACCAGCTTTGGTGTATGTCCCTCCCTCACAACTGCTGTTCTAAATCCTGTGCAAGTTTGAGCTGTTCTGTTCTGTTCTGCAAGGGGCTGTGTAAATGGAAGGAAACATTCTGAAATTGAATGCTAGAGGAAAACAGCAAGAGACAATCAGCAGAAGATGACAGTAAATGAAAACAGAAGTGTAGAGCGAAACAGAAATCTCTTGCCTTTGGCAGTTTCACGCGAAGCATAACATAGCAAGGGATTTTACCTTGGTATTTTTCGAAGTCTGGCATGGCTTTTGTTTTCTTTTTTGGCAGATTGACTCGAGGATCTCCAACAGTGAGGCCCAGTATTGTACCTGGTGGCATTTCTGATGGTGAACTCATCCCTTTAAAAATACACAGAAGCACATTGCTGTGAAACCACCAATTAAGTTGTGATCTTTTTCTGCACTACTATTTTGTGCATTTTTGCCTGCAGGGATGTAACACCATTGTAAGCCAGAGCAGCAATCCAGTGTACTCAGTTTAACATGTTTTGAAAACTCACCAATGCTTGTTAAATGTCCAATAACAAAAGACAACAATAGCAGCACAAGACTTAATTTGCAATGACGTTTATGCTTAGCATAGAAGTGAGGCCACTCTCACAACTTACAGACTCGATTCATCCTTTACATTTGGCACATCTCCTAAAGAACAAACAACCTTTGTTTTCACACTTGTCTTCCAGAGAAAGGAAATTAAAAAAAGGGTTTTTTAAAGTTTTACCTCATCTCTGCTTAACTACCTCACACTGGATAGCTCAAGTATCGTGTGAGATCTACCAAAGCCAGTCCCTTACCTGCTTCAGTGCAAGAAAGTGAGGAGACACTGTTAACTCCATGACACTTTACAACTCCACCAAATACACAACCATTCATTAGAAACAAAAATATATAAAGCAAGGTATAATACTTTCACTTTGGGTAGGAGCCTACCATTTTATCTGTGGAGGTACTGTACAACTTACTGCCTTATTTTCACATGTTTGGGTGGAAAGAGTGAGAGCATGCATCAGACTGTACATCCATCAGCAATCTCAAATCTAAGTTCATGAAGATGAGGAACAAGATTCAGTTTATCTATCAAGAGTTTGGCCTACACAGAGGCTTAAAATTCCCTTAATGTAATATTTCTAAAATCTTTGACATGCCACAGTTATTACCTAAGCACTTATCACTCTCTTGATCTAACAAACACAAAAAAAGCATCTCCAAATTGAAGTCAACTTCTTAGTATGCCGGTTTTGACCACTAGAGTTTAAGAGTTTTCCCTTCCTCCCATAGCACCCACATGCCCAAATACCTTCCAAAAGCTCAAAGATAGCACTTTGACGTTGATGAAGAGATACTTTTTCAGAGTCCTTGCAATTTTCTACCCACCAGTTATTCAGTTCTATGTCTGAATCTGTCAACTCCTGGAAAACAAAACATCTAATTAAACTCAAATGGTCATTCAGTATTTTCTATCAGTATGAATTCACTCTCAGTTGGCCTTAATCACCATAGTTGCTTTCTTCCTTTTCAAGTTCCAAAACAAAATACTTTTTTCCTGATGCGGTCTGTTCCTATACTCCACATTACAGTAAACCCCAATAAGCTGTTCACTTTAACCTGTGTTCCAAAAATAAATAAAACAATCCACAATGTTTCTTAATTCTGTTGTTAATTATTTCTTACAGAAAGCCAGAGATTTCATGACGTTGTCATATGTCCTGCAAGAGATAAAAAAATCCCCAAAAAACTACAGTGATGTTATGTGCCAAGAGGTGGACAAAATACTAAAACTGGTAGAAACTGCATATTTGACTGACAACACAAAAGTTTTCTATGCCTTATCTGTCTTGCCCTTTAACTCTACGTGCTCTAGCTCGTTGCTCGAGAAACATGATCGATGGTTTGCCAAAGAGAATATGAATTACTCTGGACCTCTCAGCACAATACATCACTACAGAAGAAACTACGTAGCCTGCTCAACAGCACCATTGCTTCTATTTTCTTCCTACCCCCACTTAAAATCCAGATAGCTCTTCCTGAGATCAGCATTAGTCAAGTGACTCAATACAGAGATGCTAACAGAGCAGAAATACATAGGCTAGCCTTTATAATAACTAAGGCTAGATAGTTTATGTTTCTTTCCAGGAAAAACACACTTGCACATTTTAGAAATCTTACAAAAATTACAATAATATCCAAGCGGCCAATTTCCTTACTGTTTGGAGAGAAGCAGCTTTCAAGGTCTCTGTAAGGACGGAGTGTGATAATGGGCCAATCAGCCGATATCTGAGAATCTCCATAGTTCTATCACTGAAACAGAGAAAAATTTCAGGCGAATGTACAATCATATAACACACTTTTTTTTTCCCCAGTACTGTTAAGTTGGAATTCAACGATACTAACTGGTCAAGGGACACAGTTTCTGACTGCTATGAACAAACCTAATCACAACACCAGCAGACTGAGAGACCCAAGAGTAGGACTGGAATGGATCTCTAGTGCCATCACCAATTATTTTTTTCACTGGCACAGCTTTTTCTCCTTCTTTATCCTCCTTCTTTCTTTTCTTGCCAAGGCTCAGAACAACATCCACTTGTTCCTCCTCTTGAACTGATGCTGTAACAGGCTCAGGAATATAGATTTCTTCAGGCTCTGAACACTGAAAAATTTCTTTTAACTCTCTCAGTATGTCCTTAAGAAGAATGAAAAAATTGGATTAGGATGATAAGCAGTACATTGCAAAGCTTAGTACAGTTTGAAGAATTACACTCTACTATTTTATTTTCCTGTAAGGATTTAAGGGAATAAACTTCATTGTGCTGAAGTCTATGGCTTACTATCAAGAGCTGAAAGTAACACTGAATGTTGCAAAGAATTTATTCTCAAATTAGTGTAAGAAAAATTGCCAGTGCACAAAATTATACCTTCTATTATTTTTTTTTTTAAGTTCTTAGCGAAGTGTCAGATTATGTTTATCTGTGATGAAACCAAGCAGCCTGTTGGTGGTGCCAGGGGGAAGGATGTGAATCAAGCAACATTATATTGCAAACAAGCAAGTGAAGCAGGTGACGCTAGAAAATTTTTAAAAATCTCAAACAACTTAAAAAAAACCTCAAAGGCATGCAGCTTCAGTAGAAGCTTTATAAAAACAAGCTGCAGATAATAAATACTGTTACAGCGGAACCAGTTTTCCAATTTGTAATTCCTAAAGCTGTGTATTATATTCAGTTCTTCTACACCTTTCAGAAGGTATCTTCATCATTGAAAATGTACAATGCATAAAGAAATCAGAGTTCAACTGTAAAGAAAAAAAATACCCGTTTGAGAGCTGGATGCATCCAGATCCACAACTGCCTGTTTTCAGATCCATCCCTGGGTTTCCAAATAAATGTAACGGTACCAAGCATATCCTCAGGATAGCGATCTGCTCGGTAAAAATTCACGGAACCCTCAAACCTTCCAGACAGACAACAAGCCTCTTCAAATGTTAATCCTAAAGAAGAAAATACTTACTGAAAAACAAAATAATCTCTTTTTTAAAAAAATACGAAATTCATTCTGGCTGCTAGGACAACATCAAAGAAAGAACATGTACTACAATTAGTTTATTAATAAGTAACTGAAAATAAGAATGTCTAGTATGAGACATTTTAATTATGTTTTTCAATCAAAATCACAACTCAGTATAAACTATTGAGATTGGCAGGACAGTAAAAAAGGAAAAGGATGGCTCATTCTTTAGTCTGTTCAGAGTCTTAACTTTATTTTGAACTACATAAAATTTACCTGTGTCAATGCTACATATTCGACCAAGTTGCTTCAGAAGCTCATTCTCTTTACCAGTCAACTCCAGGCAACAATAATAGGATAAATCCTGAAACAACAGGATTGTAGTAAAGTCAGAATAACTCATGAAAGCCTGGCAAGGAAGGACCAGACAGAGCTTCACAATTTACACTGAAGTAGTAATTTTTCATTCACTAAAATTTGCGTCAACAAGAAACGAGTTTTCTTTTTTAATTTAAAATTGTTAGTTATAGAAGAGCTGTCAGGCCTTTCTGATCTGAGGGCCAACCTGCCGCTCAAACCAATGGGCAAAAAAGGACACGGAACAAAGTGCATGTCTTCAATAGCATCCTGCTCAGGAAGATGATACAGGGATTCACTGAATCTCTCAGCTCTGGAGAAGACTGAAGACGCAGTATTTCAGTCATAATCACCATAAGACTCTTCTAAAGGTTCATCTTCTCTCTGACACTCGCCACCCTTCATTAAAGTTATGAAATCACTCATTTCATACTTAGCAGTTATTAACAGCCGACACAACAGTACTTCAAAGAGACAGAAATATTCATCATAACTGTACAGTTGATTACTTCACCTTGGCAAAATAACAAAGAAAACAAATAAAAAAGATGTACATTTGGTACCTGAAGAAGGCAGTGTTTTGTCATGGCTCGGTAACAAGCCCTGTAGCTCTTCTCCGTAGGGCTATCTCCTAAACAGTATCCCCATTTCTTTACCATATGAAATCTCTTTGCGTGCCATATATGCGTTTCCAGCCAAATATTCTTTCTTTGCCTGCGATTAAACTCTGCTACTAAATTTATGTGGCGCCTTCTAGCTTTACGGCATTTAGTCTTTGACTGTTCTTTTTTCTGATGCACAGCTTTCTCTGCCTGTTTTTAAAAGAGAGGACATTGAAGTAAATCTCAAAAGGACAAACCTCTGTAGAAGAAAAAGGCTGACATGCATCAGGATACAAGAAGCATTAGCACTAAGTTATACTTTATTCTGATGTTAGTCCTCCGTAATTCTTGAGGCTAGCTATCACTTTGAAACTTATACACAAGCCCCATCCACAAAAGTGCATCAAGGCTTGACTGGAACCCACAGATAAACTAAAATCCCCACACATTCAGAAGCTTACCAGTGAACCATAAGATCTGCTACTTCCTGTGTGAAGTTTTTGCCCAACATCTGTACATCCATACCAACAAATGAACACGACATTAGGAACACCTGGAGATTTGAGCTCATACAGAAGCAGTATGGACTCTCAGACTGCCGGGGGGACCTAAGGATTCTACAGTGTGTAGAAGCAAACAAGAAAGGACTGTGCTGATGTCTTGACCAAATTCTTGATAAATATCCAGTCAAGGTCTGAATTATTATGGGTGAATGCATAGCTGGAGATGAAGACTTGACTCTCTCAATGTTTGGTTTGCCTTTTTGTGAAGAGAAGTGGTAGAAAGGAACAGGGGTTATAAGACGCACAAAAAAATTCTTAAGATGTCCTTTGTAAGCTCACCAAGGAATAGTTAACCACTGGTTATAAGCACCGCAAAGGAGTGAGAATGCGAGAAGATCACTGCCAAGAGCACAGAAAACATTGAAGCAACCCATGACATCAAAATACAAATGCACAAAAAAATAAAATATGTTCCCATCAGTAGTCAATATAAGCCACTGGATAAATGGTATGTGACTGGTTCAGAAAGACAATTAGAGAAAAAGGGATGTGGTATTGTAGATGAAAAATGTATGTCTTAGGTTTTTGAAAAGATAAAGAGATGGTCCAGGTAAATGTTTGGGTGAAAATGGTCATGATAAAGGATCTACGAAAAAGGACGAAAATGCAGCAGAACTGCAACAGTTAACTTTGAAGAAGCAGAATTCAAACACTGAAAAGTAATAGGCAGAACATTTACAAAAAGAAATAGCTCAGGAGATATGACAAGCTGCAATAAACCATGAAACAAAAAGAGACTGTGCAAACACACAAACTACACCAAAAGACCTGAGAAGAGAAAACATAGCAGAAGAAATACAGATGCACCAGGGTAAATTAAATGATCTCAAAAATCCAAGAACTGTACAAGAAGTGGAAACAAGGATGGGAGAGTAAGTGTGAGCATGTACAGAGAAGTTAGAAAGGCTATCATGTAAAAGGAGTTAAAAAAGCAGGACACAAAAGAACCAAGCAGA
>Ga0181612_143688_pt1 | contig 10119 bp, 5 predicted proteins | sample HoacroProtozoa21_FD_119630 | JGI IMG/M metagenome (GOLD analysis project Ga0181612, IMG submission 119630) | Hoatzin crop microbial communities from Cojedes, Venezuel. Combined Assembly of Gp0051906, Gp0051904, Gp0051908
CCTGCTGTAGGTGACCCTGCTTCGGCAGAAGGATTGGACTAGATGACCCACAGAGTTCCCTTCCAACCCCTACCATTCTGTGACTCTGTGATTCTGTGAAAACAAGACTTTGATTCAAAATTCTACTGAAGAAAGCGCAAGATTTAAAAAAAGAAATGTCACTGAAGAAGAAATGTGGTACGAGAATGCAGTTGGTAGTGTAGTTACTGGTGTAAGAATCTCAGAAAAATATTTCTCTTACTGAGGGGACAAGAGTTGAGAAAAGCCATGGAATTGTATAAATTTGCATGTAATCAAGCGATGATGTTGCATTAGCCTTTGTTTTGCTACGTGCAGAGTCGGAAGAGTTCTCCAAGATAACGTATGTACTGTGGCAAACAATGATATATTTGGTGAGGAGGAGGCCCCTGTAAAATGAAGTTTATGCTGTCTCCACATGGAGACTGTTTCCAGATGGTGCAAAGAGCAGAAATGCTTCCAGTTCATTTCCAGTCATTGGTGACTTGCCTAATGATTCACCTCGGGGTAGGATGTGTTTGGTTTGAAGCAGGTGATGTCCTGAGTTTGGGCTAACGCCTGGAGCCCCTCCGATGGGCTTGCAGGAAGTCAGGGTTAAGGAGCTGGAAGAAGGTTGGTTGTATTTTGAGTTAGGTGGGGATTTTTTTTTCCTTCTTCCCAAGAAATAGGGAATGAACTAGCTACTTGATTTGTTGAAGTCATAATGAGAAGACTAGTGAATTAGCTTTAAAACTATTTTTTATTATTTGTGCAATGCTATGAGAACTAGCATAACATACTATGTTACTGTAGTACGCTGCCTCCTTTGTATAGGCTTTGTTTCTGGACTCGCCAGCATGCAGGTCTGTCACAAATGCATAATGGCTGTTCCCCTTCCTGCTTGGCATCACTGCAGGTGGCGAGCCAGCCAGCAAACCTCCTGTCCTTACAGAAGCTTCCCTGTTGTTTGGAGGAGCGGTAAGAGAAGATTTTTGCATCCAAATGCCAGCCTTAAATAATTCCGCATTTAAATTTGAAGGTAACTGCTGAAGGTGTAAATAGCTCTGCTTTATCTAAATTCTGTATCTTGTTGCTTTCCCTGTAATCCACAGTCTTAAAATGCCATTAATACAATATTCATCTTTGGCAATGGGTGAAATATGATACAGAGTAAAAATCGGCTTTGCTTTTAAAAAACCCCTTGCTCCTTAAGGGATTCAAGCACAAAGTCTCAATTGTTCAGGTGACACTCGTTTTACTCCTTAGTTTATTAGCAGCACTACCCATTAGTTAATTTGGCTTTATTTGAAGCCTGTTTTGTAAAGGGAAAATGCTTGCTGTAGTAGATACCTCACAAGAGGAAGAAGACAAAGAGAAGTTAGGTGTCAGATTGCAATCAGAAATGTTGGGATCTAGAGATTTTGTATTTCAATCTGTAGATGAGCTATAGTTTCAGTAAGTCTATAGAAGTATCCTAAATTAAATAAGAATGAAAAACACCTGTGTTTACATTCTCCCTTTAACCTCAGTGAAGGACTGAATTTTAGTTTTTCATCAGATCCTTAAACCTGAAAAAAAATCACAGGCGGTGTTTTTACTTGTGAAATATCTATATGTAGCTTCAGAACAGTCTTTTCTGGCACATTTCAAACCAGGAAAATTTTCTGTGTACATATCATCTGGATTATCTGTTTACAATATTACTGTCACTACTTCATGTTATAAGTTATTAGCACAAATTTAGAGCAGTTCCTAGAGGAAATCTTACAACTTCTCTGACAGAAAAAATAGGCTTCTAGGTATGCTTTGTAATAAAATTAGTCTGCTTCTTACAGGTTTTGGGGCTTGTTTATTCGAATTCAAAGTTTTAATTATCTCTTCATCTTTGGTGATGTTAGCGCTTTTTTTGAGCTTTATTATATAAAGTAGGCAAGAGTGAGCAATCAATAGCTTTGCTTAGGGCATCATAATGGCAGGTATTTCAAAATCAACAGAGATAAAAGATAAAATCTGTAATGGTCCTACCAAGTGACAGATAAAACAAATATTGAGACAGGTGTCCACGAAAGTGTCTAAACATTTGGCATCAACTAAAGTCAGACATTATGTTTTGTTACTGCTAGTAGCTTCTGTTTGCATAATTGAAAGAGTATTTTCACACAAAAATTGCAATTAATTGGGAATTCACCCAGAGTGTAATGCCGACACGTTACCGTGACAAATAGCTTTCACAGTCACTTTTTTCTGCTGTTGTATTGCACTGGACCCGTGAATAGCATCTGAAGTTTTTCCTCTGGGGTGTTGGCGCGTTTCCTCTTGCAGAGGCCCGTTGCAGCAGCGTTGTGTACATGTGGCAATGGTTTCATGACTGGGCTTTGCATGTTCTGAGTAGTTTTTAGTGAACACTGTTATTTGGACCTGCTGAGTTTGTGTTTCGTTTGTGTTATTCTTAATGTTCATATTTATCAGGTAGAAATAGGTAACAGCTTTAGTGGTCGTTTAACATCTTATAAGCACTGCTTTAAGCCACTTCTGACTGTTGCTTCTACAGTACTGCCAGTCTAAGTCTGCTTAGCAATTGCAGCCTAGCTCAGCTCTTCCTCCTACAATTTTATTATAGCAGGTTTCAGCATCTCTAAATAGGTGCGTATAGCTTTGGATTCCTTTTTGAGCAGGAGCATCATGGCAAACTTTGGTGATCAGTGGATCCACCTGCGTTGGTTCCTTGGTGAGCCAGCCAGTTGCTTCGCACAAAGCAGATCCATCCCTTCACAGGTGTGTGGTGCTGTGCATGCTTGAGGGGCAGGCGTTGGCTGCTGAAGCTGAGCGTGCCTGCCACGCTGTGAAAACACCGTCATTCAAGCTGCCAGTGGGTCGTCTTGGCTGACAGCTAGCCAGACACTGTATACAAAATCAAAACAATCCTCTCCCGGAACGTCTGCCCTGAATTTTGAATACTTTGGTGATTGCTTAGCTGTAGTAGCAATAAGGAAACTGTCCTCGCTGCTAATTGATATTGAGAGGGGGATGTACATGGAGATACAACAGCTGTGAAATGAGAGTCTCTCTGCTTTGCACTGTAGGCTTCGTGTTAGTAGTTCTTAATCCAGTGAATAAACATGGAACTGAGAGAAGAAGGGAGAACTGTTTTCCTTTTTCTCAAGTACAAAATACTGAGAGAGCAGAGAGTTTTCAAGTTGCCTGTCTTCCTAGTACATCACGCATTTTGTGTTTTGTTTGAATGTGTAGCCTCCCTAGCGACAGTGCTTTTGCTCTGCAGCACCGTGGGATTTTCACTGGCCTGTGGTGCATCATGAGGAAATCCGTCCAGTACAGGCATTGCTATCCTTATTTCTGTTATACTATGGAACGGAATAGGCATAATAGTTTTGGTCTTTTTTTTGTCTTTTATTTTACTTAATGTTTGTTTTGTCAGATTGTTTCAGAGACTTTAAATCCTGTAGGGAACACATCACCTGTTAGCAATGATCTAATAATGCTGTGAACACAAATACTGACTTTTTCCGTGGAGTCTGGCCTAGCAGTTGTATTCTTTCTTGTATTTGGAATCTAAGCAGATAGGGAATGCTTTCAAGTGAGAGTTTCTGTTTTTTGAACAGCTTTAATGATTATGTATTTTTGCCCTTTCAGCATTATTTCACTCTGATGTCTTACGATAGACGCTGATATCACTTGCAACAGTAAAAAAAAAAAAATGCAGAGGAACTTCATTAATGGCCTGTGCAAGCACCTCGGTGTGAGGGCAGGATCACCTGAGTGGGATATTTTCATGTGACGGAACACACTGATGCTGTGCTGCTTTCCAGCATGGGCAGCAGGCGGGGAAAGTGGTAACCCCTTGGAGTGGCAGCTCCGGCAGCCGCAAGGGTCCCGACTGCAGTGCGTCCCAGGCCCCTTCCTTCTCCACGCCGGGGAGAGCGGGCTGGTGACTGCCTTGTGTTTCGCTAGACCTTGGAGGCAACTGGTTCTCGCATCAGTCTTCCAGGGTATTCCTGCATTTTTTCTCTTGAAAATACAACAACCTGCATTTACTTCTCTCTAGGATCTTCCTTCTGTATAAATATAACTACCTAAGTGAAGTAACTGAAGTATATTACAAGTAAGTGGTGTTATTTTGATAATTGCCCTGATTAGATGAAAGAGACTAGATTATTTCAAGGCATTTCTCGGCAATCTGAAATGCAAATTATTATTACGAAGCTGGGTCTCTTAAGTAATTTGCGCTTTTTTTTCTCCCCTCTGAAATGTTACTTTGTTTTCTAAAAATGCCTGTGGTATTCTAGGTCTTGCAGTGCATGGGAAAAGAAGGGCAGTTTTTGTCAGCTCTCTTCTGGTAAGTTAGAAGGTCCTGAATTGTCCTGATACCTCCTGCTAAATAGAGAGATATGTCACAGTCTTTCCTTTTCAAAGGCTTTTTGGAATCTCTGTATCTGTAGTGGCCAAAACACCAAACCAGGAAAATGCTGCACAGTGGTACAAACCGGTGTCTTCTGGGAGTCCTTATGCGAAGAAGTGTCTTTATGGTACAGTTCAGTGTCTGTGTGAACTCTTTCATTTTTTTTCTCGCTTGGTTAATATTTGGAGGTAAAATCACCATTGCAATAGGAAAAGGTGTTTAAAGATATTTGTGAACTTCATGCCCTCAAAAGACTGGTATAAAACTAAATAGGTATCTAACTGCTAAACTCCAGGTGTCTCAGTAAAAATAATAGATGTGTCGGTTTGCTTACAGATGTTCATCAAGAAAGAGTGAGCAGCAAGATGCTGGCTGAGCACAGCCTTGTTAAAATGTGTCTCAGGCGTGTAATTACTGGTAGCTCAACTTACAGCATAAGAGAGCTTGTCATCTTTCTTGCTCTTTGCCACCAGACATTTAACATCAATTTGCATCTGATACAGAGCTTGCAAAGCTGTTTTGTGTGGGGTCTCAGTCACTGAAACACTCCCTCTGTTTAAACATTGATGCTTTCCTCAGAAAATATTTATTCTTTGGATTTATTTGGAGTTCCTTGTGTTTGTACTACCATGCTTTGTTTCTTTGTTTGCTGATACTGGGTAATGTTGTATCGCTGCTAAGGCTTTGGAAAGAGTCATGAAGAGATTAGGAAGCGGTAATGTGATGATGAGAGTGGCTGAAAATGGGTGACATTGGTGTTGCCTACCGTAAGAACAGCCAGCGAGGCAGCAGCAGTAGTCCCTCTCCTGGGCAACTGGAGAAGGAACTTCCACAGACAGCAGTTTAGCAAAGCCCCAGAGAAAGAGTGACTTCTGGGTAGAGAGACTCTAACTTCAATAGTAATAAAACATACTTTAAGCCAATATAATGGCACTTGATAGTTTTTAAAGAAAGTTCCAGTGCTGATCTATCACATCGCTGCCAACCTGGAGACAGGTCCATGGAACCATACTTCAGTGCATCACGGTTGGAATCTGCTCCTTCGTCATCGCTTTGACCACGGGACAGAGGTATTTTCAGAGCTGGACAGGAGGCCCCACCACTGCTATGCCTCACTTATTTACAACCAGTTTCTGGTGTAATGGAAAAACGACAAGCCGCCTCTTTTCTTCTCTGGGTCCAGAAGAGGACCCTTTTAAGGCTCTGCAAAGGCAATTGAGCTATTTTCTGTTAATTTCTTTGGTATACAGGATCAAGCCTTGATGCAGGTTCAGGTTCCTTTGAACACCTTTGCTGCCATTACTCATCTATCACAGCACTCTATCTCTGCACTTCACTAGATTATGGGCTTAATTTTGTAAAATCCAGACATATTTTGTAATTTTGTCAACAGGCAATCAACTTTGGCTGGAAATACTATTTTTAAATGTGTGCACTTAATGGGAAACAGCTTTTTATGTGTGTTTCCTCCACAATGATGATTGTCAGTGTTTAATCAGCGATAGAACAGTCTGGCAGCTTCACACCATTTTGGTGAATAAGGGACTAATATTTCTGATGAAAGAAACAGGTTATGCCCCAGCTAGTTCTTTGAAGTACTTTCCTCTGTGCATCATTGTGAGACCTTCTGCAGGGTCAGGAAAAGTTTGCTGCTCTTTGCACAGGAGCTAATTTCTGCCACACATTATGACAGTTTACAGATAGCAATGTCTACAACTATGGGGAGTAAAACAGGGAATCAGCTGTATGTTCTTGGCAGAGAAACCTATAGGTTGCGTTTTCTCCTCCAAACGGGTGTTGAAGAGAAAGGGAAATAAGATAGATCTCAGTAGGAGAGCACAACTGAAGGTTTTTGCAGAGGATGAAAAGCAGGATTGCACTTGTATTCCTTAGATCTTTCTGAAAGAAATAATTACTGCCTACATTGCACAGTATATGTCCGCAGTAGTAGTTCTGCTTGCTGGTTGGCTGACACTGAAAACAGATTGCACTTTTTGTTGCTGAATATGTCAACTGTTTCAGCATTTTCCCCTAGCAAGTGGAAGGTGTGCAGGCGAAGATGAGATCTGCATGTACTCAGCTTTTCTTCAAGACTTTTTTTAGCATAAGTCAAGCAGCTTTGAACAGTTCTCCTTTGACTCATTAACTGTCAGAATCAAATGTAGATGGGAAGCATAAAACTTTCTTTCAGAAAAGACAAATATAGCTGCAATATAGCCTTCCTCCATATGGAAGCATCCTTCACATGACTGAGCTTATACATAAGCAAGCACTGACACGTTACATGACATGTATAATAAGAGAGGGAAACATGTAAAGAACAATTCAGTTGCCTAAACATGAAGTGCTGTTTGAGATAACGTTGTCTCATCTCATCTCCTGGTATCTCACCAGGTCTCCAGTTGCTGGCCCAGGGGAATATAGGTGTGCTCCATTAGGTCCTTTATCAAGTCTTGTGCAAATGTGTCAGCTGTCATATCTCAAACAGCATGAGATTCCTATATTTACACTAATTAATTAAGACCATGTAGATGAAAATAGCATGAAGTTTATTCCTAGCTGGTTGAAATACAACCTCTAGAGACATGTTAATTATGAAGTATGCATCAAGAGTCCTTTATGCACAAGGTGCTGGTTTTAGAATCCTAATCTATAATTTTTTATAAAATGTGGATGGTGGAATAAAGGTTATGCTTATTACAATTTCAGACTGTCATAGAATGATAGCATGTTTTGGGTTGGAAGGGACCTTCAAGATCACCTAGTTCCAACCCCCCTGCCATGTGCAGGGACACCTTCAACTAGACCAGGTTGGTCAGAGCTCCATCCAACCTGGCCTTCAACACTGCCAGGGAGGGGCAGCCACAGCTGCTGTGGGCAACCTGTGCCAGGGCCTCACCACCCTCAGAGTAAAGAATTTCTTCCTTATATCTAATCTAAATCTACCCTCTTTCAGCTTGAAGCCATTACCTCCTGTCCTATCACCACATGTCCTTGTCCAAAGTCCCTCTCCAACTTTCTTGTAGACCCCCTTCAGGTACTGAAATAGTGTTTTGCTTTTTGAGATGAACGCACAACTTTAACATACTTATTTAAATGTCAAATCACAGTCATCGTATCAGATTATGATCTTTTAGCAATTACATTAGGTATTAGCAGCCTCACCAACGAATGCAGTGCACTTATTTTTTAGAAAGTGAAAGTCAAGAATTTTTATTGTATTTCTTTCAAATCCAAATACCCTGCAGATCAGTTGACATCAGTACCCAGCAAAAGTGTTGGTGTAATGACCCAGTGATATTAATTAGGTAGTTGCTGAGTTATGTTGAATGTGATGAACAAGCTGTGTGAAAATTCCGTAGTGGGTTTGGAGCTCCTCCTGTGTCTATTAATTAAATGTGCTAATTATTTTTACTAATTTTTTAATGGAGGGTAGGAGTGCTGAGCTGAGATGCAACCACTTTAGTGTTTTGCGTTTGTTTTTTTGACCATGAGTGGGAGAAATACAAATGCAATTAAAGAAAAAGCACAGAAGAATTCAGTGGTGATAGTGGGTCATTAACGCAGGTAGTAAAACTGTAAAACAAAAATAAATGTGCTTGTTTTTGAAATATGAAACATCTTCTCAATGTCATAAGGGAATAGAAAAATATGCTGCATGTATAAACTATACTACTTGTTCTGGCAGCAAAACACCAAAAGCCAGCTCCTCAGCTACCATGGATCAGCTGGTATTCAGTGAAACCAAAAACCTTAGCTGTTCTTGTGCCCGAAGCAGGGGGCTGCAGGGTGCCTTTGGCTCCAGGGCCAGTCCTCAGCCAGCCAAAGGTCAGAAGCCTGGAGCCTATGGAGGACAGCGTGGGCCGAGCGCTCTGGCACTAGCACAGCTGTTGTCGGGGTAGATAGTTATCTCATTTCATAAGACTGTGGCACAGGCACAGAAACTCAAAAGGGGCAAATGCTACTTGCTGGATGTGTTTCCTGAGATTTCTAGCAAAGCAGACCTCCTGCTCCCAAGCAGAAGTTGTCTCCGGGAGTCTGACAAAGTGCCCGTTTAATCCACTTACTTTTGTCAGTGCAAGGAAGGCAGATTTTTCAGTGTTCTTAATTTGCTTTTACAGAGAGAATAGGAAAAAAACATCCTAACTATGTATTTTTGTCAGACAACTGCTTGGAACCAGAGATACTTAGGTAATTAGAATGTATTGCTTTACTCATGAATGTGTTGTTGGCAGCAAATTAGGTTTCTGTGTTTGAAAACAATGACATATTTTGATTTTTAATTGGAACTGGGCATGGAACTCCTTGAGCTGTTTTGGAAGCTTCACCATTCCTAAATGCCACCTTTATAGAATCATAGAATTATAGAATCATAGGTTGGAAAAAGACCTCTAAGGTCATCAAGTCCAACCATCAACCCAACACCACAGTGCCTACTACAGATGTATACGTTGCAGATCAGGTTAAACTAGGGCAGCATCCCTTCAGTTTTCTGCTTGAAATGTATAATAACATTTCAGTTTGTATTTACAGGTTTTAAACAAAGTAAAGACTGTGATGGTAAAGTAACAAAGAGCTCTGTGTCTCTGCCAAAAAGGAAGTTCACGGATTATTTAGCTCAGTAGCATCTTGCATTGTCACTGCACATTTTGGACAATAAGATAATAAAAAAGTAAGCAGTACTAGTAATGGATGTAACGAAAATTGATGTGTGACTTCATTACATTAATTCTACCACTATAGGAATATCATAATAACAATTAAGAGGGGAAATTCATGTTAGTTTTTAATTTGAAAGGGAAAAAGACTCACTGAATAAATTCCTGCTATTCCTCCATGAAACTTCTTGTTGTGAAGGGAGAGCAGCACAAGCCAGAGCTGTGGCCAGCCTCATTTCGCACGTACATCCGACTTCCAGCATGGCTTTGAAGTACGGAGTGTAGAGTTACATACAGCTAGTTTCTCCATAGCTAGAAAAGTTAGAAACAGAGGGATTTTCGTATTTTCAGTGTGACCTATTCTGCTAAGGTACCCATTTTCCCCTGAAGCATTATTTAATGAATCTGACACAGAAATGGAGTAGCTTAAGGTCTCCAGGGAAATGAAATAAAACTTGTTGTCTTCTAAACTCTTCTAACCATGATCTACAGCTTTGGAAAGAGCACTGGGCACCGAGAAATGGGATTTTTGTGGGCTTTGCAGTGGAAGAATAGGTAGCATTATCAAATGAAACAAGTGTATTTCTGTTAATCAAAAATAGCCATTGCACATTTGTGGCTAGGCATGTTATTAGGAGTCTTGAAGCTTAAGTTACTGAAAGTAAGGAGAAGAAGAAATAATGACTAGAGAAGAAGTTAGTATTAAATTGGAATGAAACTAAATGGAAATCATAGGCTAATATAACGTTAGTCCTCCCGCATTCTGGAGCTCCCTGGGTCACATTCTGGAAAAGCAGCCCTCAATTGCGAGTTCTGCTTCTGTTCTGTTATTTACGTAAATGTATGGTGTAATCTTATTCCAACTTTAATTGAGGAAAAAAAACACAACCCAGAACTGCTACCAACTTTATCCTAAAACTCTTTTAGTGTATTTTACCTGAAAACTTGAGTTGCGATCGAGCCTAGCTGATGAGCCGCAGGAGGCGTGTAACACTAACTTCTAGCTGTGCTTACCTCAGAAGATGTTTAAAACTGTCTGAAGCTTTA
>Ga0181612_166445_pt1 | contig 10119 bp, 4 predicted proteins | sample HoacroProtozoa21_FD_119630 | JGI IMG/M metagenome (GOLD analysis project Ga0181612, IMG submission 119630) | Hoatzin crop microbial communities from Cojedes, Venezuel. Combined Assembly of Gp0051906, Gp0051904, Gp0051908
CTGGGCTTGTTCAGCCTGAAGAAGAGAAGGCTGAGAGGGGACCTTATAAATGCTTATAAATATCTGAAGGGTGGGTGTCAGGAGGATGGGGCCAAACTCTTTTCAGTGGTGACCAACGACAGGACAAGGGGCAATGGGCACAAACTGAAGCATGGGAAGTTGCAGCTGAACATGAGGAAGAACTTCTTCCCTGTGAGGGTGACGGAGCACTGGAACAGGTTTCCCAGGGAGGCTGTGGAATCTCCTCTAGAGATATTCAAAACCCGCCTGGATGCAGTCCTATGCAACTTGCTCTGGGTGATCCTCCTTTGGCAGGGGGGTTGGACTAGAAGATCTCCAGAGGTCCCTCCCAACCCCTATCATTCTGTGATTCTGTGTGATTATGTAGCCTGAATTGCTAACACAACAGTTCAAAAATGAAAAGAGGGAGATCTATTATGTATCTGATACAGAATGGTCAATTTATCCATGCATAGTTTTCTTTTTTCCCCCCTTTTTTTTTTTAATTTTATATATAATTATTATCCTTCCTTATTTGTTTAGTTAGTGAGGTTTTGTTCTTTTGTAACGAAGGCAGATAAAAGTCCTCAGACTTTCCCTCTGGCCAGGTTACCTGAGATGCACGGCAACATGTAGGCAAATATCAGCGTGTGATTTCCAAAGAAGTCTATCTTAAAATATTTTACATTGTTAATGAGAGGCAGGATAGCACAAGGAACAAAATCCCTTATATGATGCAGTCTGCCAGAATTTAGCCTGGAGCAGTTTGTTAGGTACTGGCATCTGGTCTAAATAATGAGGTTATAGAAATGAGGAGAAGATTCCTAAGGATTGGTTTTTAGCAGTGGAGATGTCAGGTAATGACAAGGCCCAGAGGCCAGAAATTGATAGGTACTATTCCAGCATCCAGAGGTATCTGTGTTGCTTCTGGAGTTTCTTCTGGGTCAATAGAGTGTAATTAGGTTGTTGATGGATCACCTAGTTTGCTGTGTTGACCTTGATCCCCTTTGGGGTTTGTATCTGATTCCAAGAAATTAGAACTCCTTTGTCTGGGACTAGGATAAGATATTTTGTGAGTGTCCCATGAGATTTATGCACGGCATTCTTCTGCAGTAAACAATCTTCACGCTTCCTCCTAATCTTTTTTTCAGCACAATATAGTAGCCCTAGGGACCCATCATACTTATCCACCAAGCAGCATCTGTTGGAAAATCAGAACTAAAATTCACAGCATCTCTGTCACCAAGGCAAGAAATCATTCAGGTTTTAATATGTGCGTGCATGAGCTAATTCTTTAGGAAAAGGGCCTTGAGCCATAGATGTAAAAAAGAACATCAATGGAATATTGTTACTGGCAATCAAATCTGATGTCTCTGAAGGGTGTCCAGGCATGTGCATTGGAAAGCACACTATTCTTTCCTCATTTCCTTTACTCTCACAAGCAGCAGTCTGCTGGTTTTCAGATAATTAAGGACTGCATGATGAAGGCAACAGGCATATTATTTGATAGAAAGGCTGAGATGAAGGTGCCAGCTAAATCTGGAAGATTCTGTAATTTGATGTGACTGCTGTCAGGAACACAAACTTGCTGAAATTAGATCTACTGGCTACCACCAGAGTAGGTGGTGAAGTGAAAAATGTACATGCAGAGCATAGGTGGGTTTCCTGAAGTCACTGATTGTAGATTTTCATACATCACTCCAGGGCTAAGAAGTACAATATTAACTTTGTGGGTACCAAAGCTGACAATTTGCATTTGATGAAATTCTAAAGCTTCAATGGCTTTGTCTCTTTTGGATTCTGACTGCCAAAACAAAAACTAAACCTTACACCTTTCAAAAAGCTTGGCTGTTTGCATCCTTTATTGATCTGTCAGAGCTGTAAGCAGAGCATACCTAACTGATAGCTAACCAGAGATCAAAAGAATATGATTTTGAAGGATATTTGTAATCACTTATAACGTTTTATGCACCTAATCATTCCCAGAGATGTAGAGAGAAAATACCTGATGAGGTGGGATGTCTAATAATCACTTGTGAGCAAAAAGACCTACCCCGTTCCCACCCCATTCTCCTCCCCTTCTCTTGTGTACTCACACCCGAAAGTAGTGGAATGAGGCTGGAGGCCTTTTTGACCCAGTCCCCACCTCTTCTTGGCTGGACCACTGTCTTTTTGAGCATGTTCTGAAGGATGATGCAGTTTCTCAAAAGCGAGGGCAGTACCACTGAGCTCATGGGGTGTACCTTTGCCATAACTCTACGTCGGAAATCTGCATTGTAGGGCTACGTCCACTTAAAAATCTTGAGAGGATGATAATTATGTCCACACTATAATTTACTCCTGTCATCGTAGAACAAGAATAATTTCTGATGATAAAAAAACAACTAATGGAAGGAAAAAAGGAAAAAATAAACAACAAAGCAAAAAGCTAATGACCATAGAAAACCTGAAAGAAAAGTTTTCTAAGCATTTTAATGAGGTAAATAGCTATTATCCCTGAAGACCAAGCTTGATAGTCCATTAAACTCTGTATTTTTTTTAATTGTTCTTGTTAGGTATTCCACTGAGGCAGATGAATTCAAACATGGCCACAGGCGTAAGAAGACTTGAAATGCAAGTCCATTAAACCAACAAACAGCTTGCCAGATGGAGCCAATGGAAGCAACCCTTTTCCTGACAACTGTAAATGCTGCACAGTGATTACAATAATGAGACTGAACTGCTGCAGTGGCTGTAGCAGAGTTCTGTGTTTCCATTTGAAGATCATTCCTATGTTTGTTGCAACACATGCCTCTATCACTGTCTGAAGACCTTTATATTGAAAAAAAAAATCAAAAGTGGATAACCTGGGTTATGAAGTTTAAATAGGCCAGTAGTAAATATCACAAACTAAGGTATTTTACGTAATGTCCATATCTTTGCTTCTGCATTTGTGGAGTTTTAATACGTGTAAAATTTGTGACAATGAAATGTGTGTCTTGGTGAAGTATTATTTTATGAAGTATCCAGGCAGAGCTGATGAAATCACAAACCTAAAATTTCATTTAATTTTTTTCATTCATTCATTCTTTAGAAGTAGGCTACAATTTTTCACAGGGGATCTCTTTATCTTTTCTGTTTCATTGTTGGTAGTGAACTCTGAGTAGAGGTAGCTGAAATTTTACGTAAGGAAATTTTCCTCTTGAAAACCTATTTTCATTAAATTTAGCCAAGAAATGTAAGTTCTGTCTAAAAAGTGCACTTATCAGTCGGAAATTTAAGTATCTTCAATGAAAGTGTCATAATATCATGTTGGTTTGAGGAGTATGAAAATAAGGCAACATCTTTTAATGTAAGAACAATACTTTTTTATGTTGCTCAAATATTTGTACATGTTTTTTCTCTAAAGCAGTTGTATTTTAATTGCTCTTACTGCAAGTATAGCTATGAAGTGCTTTTTTGCCTGATTTTTATTTTTGAGGCAAGATTGTTTCAATAGAATTGCATTGCATTCTTGGATACTTTTCACTCAGTGTGATTTCATTAGAACTGATAAATCAATGAAAATGAGTAAACAACTTCTACTGATCCTATTTTGACCTGTTCAACTCTGAAATGTAAAATGTATGGATCACAAATCCCATATCCACTATATAGTGAAAAATCAGTAAAAAATAAAACTAATGGATGACATCCAAAACTGAAAAATATGTAGATAACCTCCTAAACTCAGATGATAAATATTCCTGACAAGTTCAGTATGACTTGTGAAGGTTAGCAAAAAGTATTATGCCTTATTCGAACAGACAAGCAAGAAACCTTGCACTGTCTTGTAAAATGAATAACATAATAAATTACAGAATAGCAAATGAATGGTTAATGACTGAGAAAATTTGACTGACAAATACATGGAGCATGAGTAAGAGAGAAATGAATCTTAAAAGCATTGTATTAAGCTAGGTAAAAGCATAAGGAAAGAGTCACTGGTACACTTCTCTGCAACATATTTGGTCTCAAGAACCTCCTTTGAAATGCAGAAGTTTCTGTTACTGGTCTGTTTTCAGTTTGGCTCCCAAGGGAGGTATTGATCAGTCTTTCCAAACACATCATCAACGTTCATGGATAAACCTGTTGGAATAGCAAAAATGTAAGGATGAAACCCCATCTTCGCTGAACAAAATGCCCTCTATTTTCAGTAGTATCCAGAATTTTCCTGTGTGATGTGCAGGTGTGCAAGTAAATTAGCATTTTTATTTCAGAATTTAAAAAATCCAAAGATATGAATACAAGAAGGGTCTTGTATGTGCCATTTTGTAGATTCAGGCAGATGGAGCTCTATTTAAGAGAAAGTTCTTTAAGAGACTGCTTGAGATCTCAGCATTTCCAATAGCGTTTAATTCTATTTCCTTTAAATACGAAGAACACTTTCATCATTCCACGCTTTTAAGTGTTACTCATAGATGTGTACACAGGTTGCCTTTCACTGAAGAAATGAGGCAACCTGTATTCAGCTTCTTAAGTCTACAGTTGGTAGAAAAGGGAAGTAAAAAAGAAACTAAAGAAAAGAATTAAAAGCAAGCAGCTCTTTGGGGGTCCTGATTGCACCAATGAGCCTTAATGGGCTCCCTGATCAGTCTCACCTGGGACCCCCTCGCAAACCTAGCTGAGACCCTACCTGGGTCCCTGTGCTGGTTTTGGCTGGCATAGAATTAGTTTGCTTCATAGTATCTACTGTGGGGATAAGTTTTGGATTTGTGCTGAAAATAGTGTTGATAATATAGGGATGTTTTTGTTACTGCTGAGCAGGTCTTACACAGAGTCAGGGCTTTATCTGCCTCCCACACCGCCCCACCAGCGAGTAGGCGGGGAGTGCACAAAGAGTTGGGAAGGGGGCACAGCCAAGACAGCTGAACCCAACTGATCAAAGGGATACTCCCTACCGTATGATGTCATGCTCCGCAATATAAAGCTGGGGGAAGAAGAAGGAAGGGGGAGATGTTGAGAGTGATGGTGTTTATCTTCCTAAGTAACTGTTATGCATGATGGACCCCTGCTTTCCTGGAGATGGCTGAACTGATGACCTGCAGATGGGAAGTAGTGAATGAACTCCTTGTTTTGCTTTGCTTATGTGCACAGCTTTTGCTTTACCCATTAGACTGTCTTCATCTCAACCCACAAGCAACTTTTCACACTTCTAGCCTGCTGATTCTCTCCCACATCGCACTGGGGAAGTGAGCATGTGGCTGTGTGGTACTTAGCTGCTGGCTGGGTTTAAGTCAGAACAAGACCTCCTGATCAGGCAGAAGTAGTAGGTTGAGTCTTCTTCAGATGATTGGAAGAAGCCTCACATTTGCAGGCCCTGGTCTTTGGGGAGGACTTTAACCACCCTGATATGTGCTGGAAAAACAGAACTCAGGCAACATAGGAGACTTCTGGAGTGCACTGATGATGACTTCCTGGCACAAGTGATCCAGGAGTCAATAAGGAAAGGTGCTTTGCTGAACCTGATGCTTAAAAACAAGGAAGAACTTAAAGAAGAAAACAAGCAAGATACTTAAATACAAGGAAGAAGACCAGGTTAGTGACCACTTAAACAAAACAGACATATTCAAGTCCATGGGACATGATGGGGTGTACCCACGAGTCTTGAGGGAATTAGCTGATGTCATTGTGACGCCAGTCTCAATTATGTTTGAAAGGTCACCATGACCAGGAGAGGTTCCTTAGTACCAGAAGGGAGCAAATGACACTCCTATCTTCAAGAAAGTAATGAAAGAAGATCCGGGGAACTAAAGGCCAGTCAGCCTTACCTCAGGTACTAGCAAAGAGAAGGAGAAAACCCTCCTGTAGTCCATTTCAAAACACAAGAAGGACAAGAAGTTGGTTGGAAAAATTCAGCATGGATTCATCAAGGGGAAATTATGCCTAACCTACCTGATATCTTTCTGTGATGAGGTCACTAGCTTGATGGATGATGGAAGAGCATTTGATGTTGTTTACCTCAACTTTAGTAAGGATTTTATTATTGTCTCCCATAACATCATCATAGGCAAGATGTCAAAATACCGGTTAGATACTGGACAGTGAGATGGACTGAAAACTGGCTGAACAATCGAGCTCAAAGGTTTGTGATCAGTGGCACAAAATCCAGATGGAGGCCAGCCACTAGCCCCAGAGGCTGATACTGGACCCAATACTGTTTAACATCTTCATTAATGACCTGCATGCTGGGACAGAGCACATCCTCAGGAAGTTTGCAGATGTTACAAAATTGTGGAGAATGACTGATACACCAGATGGTTGTACCACCATTCACAGGCTGAAGAAATGGTCTGACGGGAACCTCCTGGAGTTCAACTACAGTAAATGCAAAGTCTTGCACATGAGGGACCACTACAGGGTGGGGCCTGACTGAGTGGAAAGCAACTCTGCCGACAAGGAACATCATGTCCTGTTGGACAACAAGATGATCATGAACCAGAAATGTGCCCTTGAGTCAAAGAAGGTCAAAAACCTCCTGGGCTGCATTAGGTAGAGTGTTGCAGCAGGCTGGGAGAGATGGTATTCTCCCTCTACTCAGCACTGAAGAGACATCTGCAGTGTTGAGTCTGGATCTGGGCTCGCTACTGCGAGACAGACGTGAACATACTGGACCAAGTCCAACAAAGGTCTGCAAAGAAAATGAAAGCACTGGAGAAAAGGAGAGGCTGAAAGGGCTGGGACTGTTCATCCTGGAGAAGAGAAGGCTCAGGGGGATTTTATCAGTGTGTATAAACACCTGATGATAAAGAAGCTGGAGCCAAGCTCTTCTCAGTGGTGCCCACTGAAAGTTTGGTGCACAAACTGAAATACAGGAAATTTAATTTAAAGAAATTAGAAAATAAAAATCCTTTTGCTTATTTAACTGTGAAGGTAGTTGAACACTATAACCGGTTACCTAGAGAGGTTGTGGAGTTTCCATCCTTGAAAATATTCAAGGCATGACTGAACATGTTCCTGGGTAACCTGCTCTAGGTGACCCTGCTTGAGCAAGGGGTTAGACTAGGTGTTTTCCAGACGTCCCTTGCAACCTAAACAGTTCTATTATAACGTGGCTAAACTACTCTTACTCACCTTCCCCATATCATATGTGATGAAATACACACACAGACGAAAGCACACATACACACATCGTACACACCCCATATATATATGTTTGGTTTTAGCAGTTTTTACTAGTGTAAATGGGATTATCTCACTGCGGGTTTAGATTAGTCTAATAAGCAAACAATGACAGTGCTATAAGCAAGCTGGTGGTAATGACTTTTTTTTTAAATTGCAGTATTTACTTTTACGATTTAAAAGAAAATATCAGTTAGGTTTGGTGACTAATTTTTTTTACAGTACATTTTATTCCTGTTCTTTGTTTATGTGCTTGTGCATATAAATATTTAATATGATTTCATTTACTTGGCAAAATAATAGTCATAAACTCAAAGTTTTGAAAGGGAAACTAAAGAGGTTATGCAGCCTGTCTTGATCATAAAGATTAAGCAACTAAGAATTCGTATACAAGATGACTCTTTTTGATAGTTCACCTCTGAAATAATGTTTTCATTGTTTCAGAAAAAACACGCGTAATGAAAATTTCAGTAACTTACATGAAAAATGAATGCCTTTGGGAGCAAAGCAAATGTTGAAAAATGCTGTATCTGTTTGACTACACATCCCCCCAGAGGAGCGTGTTGTCTACAAACACAGATGCAACTGATATCAGCGGCAGATCTTTTACTGTGGTATGCAGTTTTACTAATATATGACTCTTATATTCAGAGTACTGCTGAACTAGTTTGAGAATATAGCTAATATAGTTTAATACACTAGTTAAATTGCATAGTCCATGATTTATTATTTTGTAGAAGAAACAGTTCAGTGAAACAATAAATGATACAAACTAAAAATACACAAATTGTTGAAATTGTCTTGCTTGCCTGGGCTTCTAATACACACTGTTTTCCTCTTCTTTGAAAATGAGAAGGATGTGAACAGCTGTCATAAGACACAGTTACATTATGAAATTCAATTTCTTTTTCTGTTTTTCACACATGCTTGATTATTCTGAGTGATAAAAACTATTGTTTTGTCTATTGTGAATTACTAAGAGGTGTGTTTTTCACCTTGGAAAAATTTGTTTTTGTCACAAAGGTTTAATTTCAGTAATAGTAACAGACACTTAAGTACGTTCAGAAGTCTAGTAGTTATAGCACTCAACATCAAAACTATGACATATAATTTGTGAACGTGAGAGTACCAAAGACCCTTCCATGATGAACCTTCCATTGAGCACAGCATGGACAGTTCATGGTGCTTCCCTCAGAAGTCCTTACCCCTGTGACCAGTCTGATAAAAAGGAAATTGATTTCTCTGTTATACCACACAGACAATTATTTTATGTTCAAGATAAAATATCAGAACAGTGAAGCTTCAGGCCCTGAATGTTATGGAAAGATAAAGAAAATCTTGGCAGACATTGTGAGAAAATGGTAGAGAGTGTCTCTTCAAGATCTAAGTGAGTGCAGATCTTCAAGATCTGCAACGGATGATTTCATGATGCTGAAGAGCTTCTATTTCCCACATTAACCAATTTTTGAAATCAGTTCTAGTATGAAAATTTTGTACTGCATCCCAATCGGAAATCAAGCAATCTCTGAAACTGTGTTTCTGTTATGTTGTCATGGAAATCTTTCTGTTGGAACAGGTTAAATGCACCCGTACTAAATGACCTGTACAAAATTACTGTTTTTTCTAGGGGTTAGTGTTACTTAGAATTTTTTTTTGTGAACTTTGGCTTTTACACAGAATTTTTTTTTTATTTCTAAATATAAATAAATAAGAGTAGTCTATCATATTATCCTATTATTACCACAAAATATCCATTGCATCTGCTTCATCAACGCTTCATTCTTGTATTTTCAGTGTGCGCTAGTTACAGCTTAAAATAATCAGCTGAAGGCTGTTGTTGAACCTGAGCTTATTACCTGGGGATGTACGGAGGAGGCAAATTTCCTAAGTAACAATTTACATGCATGACTTCTGCAGCAGAATGAGAGTAAATTATGACTGTATGCACAACTTCCACCTGCCATCACAAGACAGATAAAATATCGGGTAAATTAGCAATAAACTCAATACGAATTAACAGCTATGTGACAACTGTACATGTCTTCCTAGATTCAAAAATTTGCTTTTTCATAGGTCTTATGTCTACAGTATCAGGTTTAGGTTATTATTAGACTGTGTTTGGACTATTATTCATGTGTCAAGAACACTGCAAATATAGATACAACATCTGACTCGTTTGGAAGATGGATTATAAGCACCAAATACTACGTTCTTAGTTTTTTGAAATCTAAAAATTATAATAGTGCTTGTTCTTTTAATGACAACATTCACATACCAGACTAAAAATATTGCAGGAGAACAAGTACATCAGATGTGCCACCAGCTTGCTCATATATACGACAGGAAGAGAAATAGCAGATACTGAAAAAGAAAAGCTGCTAGCAAATTTAGTATCTAAAATTTATTAAAAGTTCCTGTTCATCTCAGACAAACAGAAAATGTCCCTCCAATTATTAATTCAGTTCTAGGATTCCAATGTCAGAATTGTCTTCCTCAAAATAACATGTTACTATTACTAGATGGTCCCCAGCTAGTATGTGACTGTCCAGTCAATATGGATAAAAATATTTTGTAAGCTGAAAGACAGCAAATTTATGCATTTTGTAGTGTTTATTTATTAATCCATTGATAAAGACCAGTGAAATGAACTTAATATTTCTGCAGACCTGAACTAGACACTGCATTTAATCTCTTCATGATTACACAGAAGGAAATGAAAAATTCTATTAATAATATAGTATCATTTTTCAGTGTAAAGCATGAGGATTTAACTGTGTGAATTCTAGTAACATCAATGTGAGTCACAAATCTGCAACTTTGTAAATGTAATGTTTTGTGTCAGAAATAAAATTCCGTGGTAAACACAAATTGAACTAAAAGTTAATTTATACACATTTGAACGTAAAATTTTAACAAAGACAACTTTATGAAAGTGACCTGGAATAATTTCTTTGAGTATATGTTGGCGTGGGTTACGGA
>Ga0181612_100750_pt1 | contig 10118 bp, 2 predicted proteins | sample HoacroProtozoa21_FD_119630 | JGI IMG/M metagenome (GOLD analysis project Ga0181612, IMG submission 119630) | Hoatzin crop microbial communities from Cojedes, Venezuel. Combined Assembly of Gp0051906, Gp0051904, Gp0051908
TGAGGGACTTTTTACAAGGATGTGTAGTGATAGGACAAGGGGAAACGGCTCTAAACTAAAAGAGGGCAGGTTTATGTTAGATATTAGGAAGAAATTTTTTGCCATGAGGATGGTGAAACACTGGAACAGGTTGCCCAGAGAAGCTGTGGATGCCCCCTCCCTGGAAGTGTTCAAGGCCAGGCTGGACGGGGTTTTGAGCAACCCGGTCTAGTGGAAGGTGTCCCTGCCCATGGCAGTGGGGTTGGAACTAGATGATCATTGAGGTCCTTTCCAACCCAAACCATTCTATGATTCTATGATCTGCATAAACAGTGGCCCCTTCATTAACAAATCATTCGAATTCCACAAAAACAGTAAAAACAGAGAATAAAGAGAGTTCATTTTCCCGATACTGACAGAGTAGCTACATTCAGTAGGAAGGAACCTGGATGATTAAAGACATTTTTTAAAAAAATGATTCTGCTACAAATATAAACAGAGGGAAATTTAAACCATGAAAGACATTTGAACATGAAATAGTGGTAGGAGACTTGACTAAGTTCACTTTTTCGATGTTAACGGGCTGTTTCCTTGCAGAACTAGCCTAGGTACTGCTGGATTGTTAGAACCTACAGCTGCTACGAGCAAGGAATACCCTGAACCACCACACGCCGAGACACTAATGATGACTGCGCAGGGACTGTCCTGCTGTGTTCCTGTGTCAGTGTTGCGTTCCTGGTACTCACTAACTCACAGTCAGTACTGGCGCTGGCACAAGGTGGGGCAGGGAAGGGGGGGACGCAAGTAGTCAGGATAGAGACTGAACGCAATGCAGTCAATCCAAACCCTGACGCATGCATTAGATAAGGACAAGAGGAAGATACTTCTTAGCCCATATCTTCAGCAAAATGGAAAAATACTACACTTACATTTGGAAGTACAGAGAACAGTTTGCTCCTTACTCTGTCACATATTCTAATGAGGTTGGTTTATGTCCAAACATTGGTTAATAGCAAGGAACACAGAAAAAGCACATAGCTAGCGAAGCTTACAAACACCATTTAGAACTCATGCAAACAGTAATAAGAAATTGTTAAGTACTGTACAAAAAAGCGAGTCTCTTTTATTATTTAACACTTGAAAAGCTGCAAGTCTCATGAATTATCTGTACTTCAATACGATTATCTCACTATCTTTCACATTGTGTGTGGCTTGTCTTTTTTCCTATTAAAAGATAAAATGTCTTAGGGGTATATACAAAGGCAGATTTTCTCAGAGTGCTTTTTTTGCACAAGTTCATAACAGAAGATATCTTAAAATTCTGTCCATTACCTCCCAAGTCTTCCCTGGGCTTGATGAACTATCTGTCTGCATAGGAAGTGACAAAGTTCTCATGCAAATGAGACGCACAATTCCTTTGCAGCTAACGTGAAGCTTGAAAGGAGCAAAATCATTAAAGAAGATGTTCCAGAGAGCCAGAAAGTCCTTATGTAAATAGACAACTGAGAGAGACAAGTGATCTTCATCTAGCATTTGGAGTTTAATGTAATTCCTCCACTTGCTTGCATTACTGCATCTGTGTTTTTAAGATGAGCTCTTCCTACTCTATTCAGTCACAATAGGTTGCAGAATTAATATGCAAGGGCTAAGACTAAATCACTAGTGCTCATGAGCTCAGCCAACCTCAGATAGATTAAAACCCTCAGGTTTGGGGCAGGCAGAAACAGCCTTGTTTGCACTCTTTTCTTACATGTGAAATTTGTCAGGGAATGGCAAGGGGACACCAAGTGAGCTCTTTAGGGAGAAAAGAGGCTAAGGGCAAGCCCTGCAGTAGTGGGAGACACTGTTATGGTTATAACTCCTTCAAGCACATGTACACCTTATGGTTAAGAACAATCACTTCAAGGCAAAAACAAAAGTTAAATACTGTCCATATTTGGTATCATCACCTGTCTTTCTGACCAATGATCATGTATAATTGTCCAGGCAGTAAGTTCTTATGTCAGTCTCCCAGTGAGACCTTGTCTTTGCTTCAAACGCTAGTTCTACCATTTACAGGGCTAGTGAAGTTAATGCCTATTTATTAGCCTCATATTCTATCTTCACTGATCACTGAGTTTTTGAAACTTAATACCTACTCATGACTCCACTCTGGTGTACCCTCTTTATCCTGGGAATATCAGGCATGATGCTAGCTAACACCAGATCAGAAGATGCTTTCTGGAATTTTCTGCCTAGTTTCATGTGAAACTTTTACATAGAGTTATCTTGTACAACATTCATCTTTGAACAAAGGATCTAGAAGAATTTTGATTTTTCTGGTGTCAGGAGCAATAGGGGTAATTAACTGTGGACATGATTCCAAGAAAGTCTAGAAACAGCATTCAGCTGTTAAAAGACCATACAACTTTCTTAAAAGAAGGCCTTTTGCAATTCACTTAGATGAACAGCTTAAGTCTATTCTCAAATAAGACATGTCCAAGACTACTGACTACTAAAAATTCATTGTTTTATTCTTCTCCTTCATTACCGCAGACACTGCTGTAATAAATTAAGAAAATATACACACACGCCAAAAATCATGTGTGGGAAGTCAGATGTCCTTCAGGCGAGAAACATCTTCCACCACTACTTGGGTAATAGTAAAATGTTGTATTTTGGCTATGATGTTTTAACAGCAAACACAATTGCACTTCTGTGGAAGTGTTCCGACACCCTGGATACCAATGCTAGAAGGCTCATTGCAGCTGAACACTGAACGAAGCAATTTTGGTGTCCAGCCATACCTTAGGGATTTGATTTTTGGGTGTATACTTAGGAAAATGTCAACCTTTCTTGGCCTACTTTTAAATTGGTATTTAAATTCGTAGGAACTTCACTACTGTTTTCAACACCTAAGTAGGGTTTTTTTAATAGGTAAGATAATTTCAAGTACTTGGAACCTTTATCTTGAGTAGGAATCTGTCATGTGTCAAATAATCTTTCAGGAGCAATTTCCACCTAATAAACTTGCTGATATATAAATATTAATAGCAGCATTTGTAGTTTATGTGTTCAGCAAATGCAATGAACAGCATTAGCATGTGAAGGAAAAATGAGCTCCAAATACTCTGTCAAAGATTTGCAGAAGCATTTTTGGAATCCTTTTCTTGTAAACTCTAAAGTTCTAATATTAATGCTGTGTTTGTGTAGGCTAAAGATTAGCATTTCTGCTCTGCAGCCATTTCCTACAAAGACAACCAAGACAGGGAATTAAACATGTCGGGACTCTGAGGTTCTGGTCAGAGTTGTAGCAGAGGCTTTCTGCGCACAGCAAACTTGGACAAAACACTGAGTAAGATAGGTTGTTTAACCTCCGTTTACCAAAGTTTACCTCCATGGGACTATTTCCTCTAATAAGAGCATGTGCTAAGTTCATGTTTGTATAGTGCCTATACCTTTTGATGGGAGTTTTTTCAGAGTTGCTAAACATTGACACTATTATTGAGTAATAAACAAACAAGTTATTTGTGCCAACAGTCCAAGCCCTACCTGGGCACTATTTTGTACTACAGTGTGAGGAAATTGTTTAATTTGCTTTTCTTTTAAATGCCAGTACTTTTCTGAATTTCAAAAAGCATTCTAAGTAAAGTCCTTCTGATCTAACGCTATTAGATCACCTTAGAGCAAAACAATCCAAGCACAGAAGAAAGACTGCCCACAGAAAGCTTTCTGAATTGCAAGTGACCGTACAATATTTTAACACACCCAGTCAGCAAAACTTTCCACTCTAGCTGTACTATGATAAACCAGGACACTGCATCTGCTTTGGAGCCTTCCCTAATAGTCTCATATCCTCCAAAATCCTGTAAAAAAAAATCAAAGCTTTCTGTACTACAGAAGGTCAGCACAGAGCTCCGTCTTCCCCCATGCTCCTAATGAATATCAAAGTTTCAGTACTTGGACCTTTGCTGATCTCAGCTGTGCCTCAGCATCAGTGGCAGAGAGGTGGGCTGCAAGCCCATCCTTCCCAAAGTATTTGGGAACTAATACCCTGAGTTAGGTGTTCATAACATGGTCTTCTCAACAATTTCAGTCCTGCATCTTTTCTTCATCTATTTCAGCTTCCAGACAACCTAATACTTAGTCTGGGATAGACAAAAATGACAGCCAAACCCAGCAGTAAAATATTAGTTCAGCATCATGATAAAGAAAACAGAGATGTATTTCCTTGGATGCAGGCCTGTAAAAAAACCTCTCAAACAATGAGCAATGGGGGCACAAGCTCCATCAAGCGAGCTGATAAAATCTCCTCCACAAATGTCTCTTCTCTGCCTGGTAGTACCAGAATGCTTTACTTTGGCCACTTTGACCTGAGGGCCAGACTCCACCAGAAATCAAAAAATGTGCAGTATTTTTCATACAGAAACTTCAGTGAACAGGACTGAACCCCATGTCAGTGCATTATAAAACTGCTACACTGTGACTTAATATTTCCCTGGCTATGGTTTTACATATTCAGAGTAACTTGTGAATTGTGCTTGTGGCCTTACTATGTTGTTTTGTTCTGCTATGAGAAGACACAGCTTAGATTTCTGGTCTCATACTCTCTGCCCTGACTGAGTGGTAAAACGACAGCAAGATCAGAGCCTGGGGGGACGAGGACATGTCAGCAATCTGGCTGAGTAATTAAGCAATGAAATGATAGGCACAACAAGCAGTTTCATTCAATTCTTAAAGTACAGCAGCTCCAATATGAGGCAAACAGATGATAATAAGCATAAGTTGGGAGAGATGTGCTGGAAGGGAAGCCTTCTGTCCTCATCTTCCTACTCTTCAAACAAGCAGTCAGCACGTATCAAATTCACTTTTAAGCAGGGCCCACTAACATACACTATTAAATGCTTATTTTGTTCAAAAAAGCACAAGTGGTACTAACTGCTGAAATGCTGGAGTTGAAATTCACACCAACAGAAGTTAGCTGTTGTAATCCTAAAATACCTACATTGCATGTTGCCCTCTTCAACACAGGTTAACTCATATTCTCCCTTGACAAACACAGATGTATGTGCATATGTAAGTATGCTTAGTCTGGATGTTCCTAATCAACAGTTAATCTGATTTCAAGCAAACTGCCTTTTTTTTTAAATTACTTCAACATACCTATGAAATTGGACTTCTGTAAATCCCGATACAAATAAACAGTATTCAGTACTAAGCTCTTAAAGCCCAGATTTATGACAGAAATGTGGAGACAGACTCTTCAACAGGGGCAAGGCTTAGTGGCATTACAATAGATCAAGACAACGTATTGTTCAACGTGGTTTTCTTCCTTCTCGATGGCATATCCAGCTGTCTAGTAACATTTGTTACTAGAAGACTCTTTTCTTTGAAACTGCAGTTGCTGTTACTGTTGTCATTAAATCCTTAAAGAAAAAATACAAGCTCCCTCTGCTACTCTCTCCCTATGAACCAGCAAGTGAATAGAGATGAGCCAACACCTTATTAAGTATACGCAAAGCTTTTACAATGACCTGCAGAAATAAACAGGATGTCTACAATGCACATAAAGGTACTGTTAATAACAAAGATGAAATTTGGATACGAAAAACCTACCTTAGGAGAAGAAGAAAGATCCCTCGATGCAGGAATAGCTGACATGTTCTCACTCATGCCTGTCTCTGTCTTTGGCAAGAGGTTTGGTGGTTCAGGAGCCTTTCTTTTCATCTTCTTTTCTGGTTCTTGCAGCGGAGCAATTTTAATTAAAGCAGGGCTTGATTTTGGTTCATAAAACGGATTTGATCTAATTAAAAGAAGGGAAACATATTTCTTTGCTACCTCCTTGGAATTCAAACCGAAAATAAGACCTGTTCAGAGAAGATGATGACTAAAATGCTTTTATTATCCCACATAAGAATATATTTGCCTTTACATGATTTTAGGTACTACTTTTTCATATGACTGAAAAAGTGAGCTACAACAGTTAAAACTGTATTTCTACAAATTTTATAAAGTCTTGTAAATTACACACGTGTTATCAATTGCATAAAGGTAACTCTTCAATTATAGTTAGCTATCTATCAAAGAGTGATCTGATTTACAGACAAGCTCAATACCAACAAATCTGAGTGAAGTTGCTGCCTGTTTAATCTTCTAATGAAGAGAAATAAGCATGCTTCATTAAAATAGCGTTAAGAATCAGGTCACTTTTACACACATGCTTCAACATGGCTTTGGAGGCCAATTCAAGTCTGAAGATTTTGGCCTCTATATGTACACAATCCACATTGAGTGTATTTTAAACTCTGCAGCATACAGCCACCACACCATTTCAAGAACACTCTTTGGATAAGAGAACAGTTAAGAAAACTACAGCTGACTTGCATATACCTCTCTACAGATACCAGTAGTCGTCATCTGTCCATTTCAAAACTGCTTTTTATAACTAAACCTTGTTTAAGAAACATGGTAAACATCTTCCACTAACTGGAGGCAGTCCAAAGAATTATTCTTCTGAAATCCAACGTTCATGTTCCAACTCTGCATTTGTTCCACCCTAAGTAAATACTTCCACAGTGTTTTCAAATTTTATCTATTAGTTTGATACATCAAATATCCATCAATAATACATCAAATAATGGCTTTTCCTACACACTTAGAAGAGCCAGCCATTTTGTATCCTGCTAAGGATACTTACAGGAATCTTCTTTGCACTGAATTATTTTACTCATAATCTTTGCTTTTCATATTTTGCAATCCAAAACTGGACCGTTAATTATGCAACTGATATGTTAATTTATCTCTTTCTAGTCCATCCTTTCCCCTGCAAGATATATTTACTATACATCTCAAACTATGTTTATGTAACTAAGTTACTGCAATTCCCAAAGTGCTATCTGCACAGAGTTATATAAAGCATAAGTAATCATGGCAAACAACCTCAGTCCCTTGAATTCAACTCTAGACAGAAACAATAATACATACAGCATTAGACAAGAGCCTACCTAGCTAGATCCATTTACAAATTTCATCTCAGGATAGAAATCATATGTTTAAAGAACTACAACAGTAAAATTTCAGCACAAGCGAAAACCCAACTATTCATCCAATTCCCTTTCACACCACACCAAGTTTCTCTCAGTTTTGTGTATTTTTAGTATAAAAATATGTCTTTAAGTCTCATAGACTGAATTTATTTTAATGCAGTTACCGTCAAAAAGCAAACTAAGTCTACTGCCAAAAGGCAAAGTTTACTGAAGCACATAAGAGAAGACTGGGCTTAAAACCTCCAGGTTGTTCTGAGAATCTGCCACTGCTTGTTATAGAGAAAGAGATCTAAATCCACATATCAAAATGAAAGGAAAGACTAACACCAAAACAACTCATCTGCTGACTGAAGGCAACTTTCAGGTGTTCCCACCTTGCTGCCCATAAGTGCAAAGCCACCAGTGCAACCAAAACTAAAGGCAACATCAAAATAACGAGTTAAATCGAAACGGATGGGTGTTTTCCATGGGAGGCAGTAGAAAAAGGAGGGTATTCAGGCTGGAGAATGCACCTACTTGTCAGTAGCTCTAACTTAGCTGACAGCCCAGCTCAGCAGTCTTTAGACACCGGAAAGTTCAAAGGGAGGTGAAAATGAAGATAAAAGAGAAAGGCTGAAGAACAATGCATTCTACAGGAAAGCACAAGGTTTTCCTTAGTTTAACAAGGTAGTCTTCTGAACAGCCAACAGATGCAGCATGTTTGGCATGGAAGTAATTTACCTCTGTGTACTTGGAATTAGAAAAGTGTATTTGAAAGGTGTTAAAATGAATTTGGTGCCAGGAAAAAAAAAATCAATGAGAATAAAATGTGTGAAAGAACAGTCTTTTGAATTTTTATACTCCAGAATTGTCTGTGCTGCATGCATAATCTTTAAGAATTGTACCCTACTGCACGCACCAGGAGGAAGTGCTATAAGGAGACAAGTGACTGCCGCCTTTTCCTAGAGAAGAACTTGCTTGAAAGCCAGGCTAAACCCTCATATTTTAGTCATAGTATAGGCACAACACACACTATTTCTCACCTTCCCCTCTCTACTATTTTTAATTGGTCTTACAAATATTTAGAAAGATTCTTGAAAAATTAAGTTTAATGCAGAAAAGCAACAACCCTAGTTCTTGCTCGAAGAGGCTACAAATTTTGAGGTCATTGGGTTCTGATATATGCAGCAGAGTTTGGTCCAACATCTTCCACATGGCTATACAAGAAACTAAGCATGGGAAAAGTACAGCTGAAAAAGGCTTTAGCTTAAAAATATTAAAGCACTTTTCTCTGAGGTTAGCTCCCATATATTTTGCTTCAGTGAAGTTATTTAATTGATCCACACAATATGATTTCCTGAAGAGATACCGGACTGTCCACCACAAAGTTAAAAAAAAAATGAACCTGACAAACTACCTGGCATTAAGCTGTCATTGGCAGTGGCTTCTTGCGCAACAGGCAGCTTCAATAGATGGTAACTCGATAGTCTTTCCAATTAGACTGCATTATTCTAAGCCATGCAATGATTAACGAGATAAGAAGCCACACAGCCAAACAATATCTGAAATTAAGTTTTATTCTGACCAACTTAAAAATTATTTTGATCAGCGTTAGTGGTTAACTGAAAAAAAACCCAACATTTTATTGAGAAGGAAAACCAAAGCTGTTAGTGTGGCAGGGTTAAATGATCAGGCAATATTACTAATCAGAAGTACTAGGGTTGAAAGCATTACACTTTAAGTAGTTGTGAGCTATGATATTTTCAAATAATTAAACTTAACTTAGCAAGGCGTGCTGTCCTTTATTAACAGGTAGCCACCTACCCAATTTGGTTTTAATGCACAGAATTCAAAAAGGCAAACCCAGAATTTTACACTAACATTTGAATGCCCAAACTAACACAAGGAAAATCTGTTCCTTATCTCTAATTACGTATGAGAATTTAGCCAGAGGAATCAGGTTTTGAGAGTACAGTTGTTCTGCAGAATATAAGTACTGGATCATCTAAGTCCCTGTGTACTATGCAATGCCTCATCATGCTTATGTTTGTGACTATGCTTTGCTTACGTTGTGAAATCTTACATTATCTTCACAACCATTAGTGAAATATGTTTCAATTAAGCCAGTTACCCAAGGTAAATCCTTCACAGAGGCGCAGTGAGGGTAAGTACCTTTTCCAAGATTACAACGAGAGTCTGTTACAAAACTGGACTCAGAGTTCAGCTCCTGGGGCACTTTGTGTAAGCTCTGAGTCCCAAATCAGCACTAGGGATCTGCCAGAGTAGAGTGGGACAAGGATCCTGATGCTAAACGTGTCCATGTTCCCACGACACATCATCGCATTTCACACAAAATACATGAGGAAAATGCCAACTGGTGCATTAAGTGAACTTCAATGACACATTTAAGATGCAGGGACAAAAATACAAATTGTATTTCCTGAGCGACAGTAAATGTCTTTCAGGAGCCTTCCATTTCTCACATTTTCCATCCATCAGGTTTAAAACCACTCCTGGGGAAAGCGTGAGACCAGCAGTAGTAAAAAATTATTAAAAACTACTCAAAACAAAACAACAAAAATCAAAAGATAAGACAGGAGAGAGGTTGAAAATAACATGCAAAGTTTTCTAATGCCGTGATAAGACTCAGTTGTTCAGCCTTGTCTTGAATACACTGCTCAGGCCAAGTCAACACATCTTAAAATAGATACATAGCAGAAGAAATAACAGGGTCCAGAGACGTGCGGTGAAAATGATTAGAGAGATGAAGAGACTTCTGTATGAAGAAAGATTGAAAAAGTTAGCACCATTTAACTCTGACAAGTGACAAGTAATGGTGAACATGCTAGAGATACACAGCACAGCAACTGTTTATGGCAGATAAATTCAATAGTACTAATTGTTCTTTTGATAGCCAGCAGAAGAGATTGTGTACGGGATTGGAAAGGTAACTTATTTACAATCAATAGAAGGAAACACATTTCATACAAGATCTTGTTTTCTTGCGGAACTCTGCCACAAACTGACACTGAAGCCTAGACTTTAACAGGATTTGGAAGAAGATTAGCCACTTACGCAGACAATAAAAGCATCAATATTCACATTACGTAAGAAACAATACACATCTGGACATAA
>Ga0181612_159038_pt1 | contig 10118 bp, 4 predicted proteins | sample HoacroProtozoa21_FD_119630 | JGI IMG/M metagenome (GOLD analysis project Ga0181612, IMG submission 119630) | Hoatzin crop microbial communities from Cojedes, Venezuel. Combined Assembly of Gp0051906, Gp0051904, Gp0051908
ATTGATTGCTTAACACAGTTGCTAATACAGACACATTCTTTTCCTAAGCTCATCTAAACTAAGGCTATGCAGACACATTCTTTTCTTATCTTATCCAAGGCCTTGCTTCCTCCTTCAGGATGGCTCGGCACTATCTCTCTTCTTCTCAGGGTCAGGATGGCTAGGCACTAACTCCCTTCTTCCCAGGGTTTATGGCCCACAAGTTCCAACACATCCTCCCTCATCAATTGCACCGCGCTGGGGGCCCTGCTGAGGCCCACACCCTTCCTCATCACTGACCTCCATATTTGACACTTCTGATACTCAAATATGATTGGGAATACCCCAGAGATTTTCTGTTTCCATTCATGGAGCATTGGAGAAGTGTAGTGGTGCATAATGTCTTCAAATTTGGCTTGGAAATTCTCTGCCATTATCATGGTTTAGTGCTCTATTGAAATGTTTAGTCAGTAGTACAGAGACTTGAAATCCGGGTAGGAAAAACTAAACCTGCTGTAGCTGGGTTGGTTAATCTGCCTGAAATGAAAAGATCATGTGGGATAATCAGAGCAGGTTGTAAACTGACTTCTAATTTTTTGAAACGGTTAAAAATAATTGAAGCTGACAAATCAATTTGTTTTCAGTTATTTTCAGCCCAAATATGTTGCTTTAATATGCAAATGAAACTCTTTTAGAACCCTATAAAAATAGGTGTACTACAGTGTATAACAATATGGCATAATTCTTCCTTGACTGTCTACTGTCCCATTGGTAATTTCAGGATCAGTCTTAGCAAGCATTTTGTTGGTGAAGTAAATGGAGCTTGTGACTTTCATCTCTCTGTATTGCTATCATTAAGAAGCGTGATCTTCCAAGTCTAAAAGACTGAAATCAGGATACCAGTAAAATTCTTAAAGGATAATGTACATGGATCAATACTCTATTTTTGTACCCGCTACCTTCAGTATTTTTTCAAAAAACAGTCTACTAACACAATTATACTAATGCCAGTGTAATAGTTCATGATACACTATATTCTTTTCAGTTGAATGTTCCCCAGTATACTAGGATGCTAGAACCAAATGCTAAATATAAATAATTTTAATAGTGTATTTCACCCTTAAATCTGAACCACTGAAACATGATCAAGCAGAAATCACTAAAATGTATTTTGTGTATATTACAGCTTCCTACTATGCTTTGACAAATAATTTGAAATTTTTCTCTGAGTGGCTTACAATAGAGATCACAGTTACTTCCTGATACTGTAGAAAGTGTATCTGATCAATCAACAGGTGGTTTTATGGGGGAGTTTTATGCCTTGCAACACTGGAGTTGATACTTTTGGCTTCTGGCATATACAAGATGGCAACAGCAGCACAACCATGGGAAACAGTGATACAGACTTTTATTCATATATAACCAGCTTCTCTATTTTTTTTTTCTTCAGGGGAATATGCTAGAGTGATAGGCAATTGGTTACAAGAACCTGGTCTTGTGGTGGAAGTAATATGCCTTAGGTAAGTTGGGTCTCACATTCACTCCAAGAAGTTAAAAATTATGGGTTTGTATTCTTGAACAGCCCAATGTAGCACTTTCCCCTTGCACTGTAATCATGCTTCATTATTCTATCAAAAGAAAGTTTAACTTGTTTGAGAGATCTCAGTTAAAATAGTCTGCATTCAGAACTGCAGTTTAAATTTCTTTCAACCCATTAGAATTTAAAATTCTGATTCATTTAACTTCATAACAAAATTTGAACTAGCTAAAATGAGACAACTTTGAAATAGATCGCTGAATTCATAATAATTCATAATACATGGAGTGATTAAACATCTGTCCTGGATTGCTGCTTCTTAAATAGCATAAAATGCATGCAACAAGCTGTCAGATATAATAGTTAATGATAGGAAGTTATATAGAAATTGCTTAATTAACATTTTACTTGCATTGATTCTATGTAAATGAATCAATAAAATCTTTCTTAAAGTTTGTATTTGTTTCAGAATTTTTTATTGTAAATTTATGAATTTCGCATCTTCTCATGTATCAAGAACACAATAGTAAAAAGGCACTTTCTCCTGGAGGGAAAGTAACTGCCTTGTTCTCCAGTTAGGTAAAAAGTATTCTGAAATTAAGAGGAAAAAATCCATACTAATCCTATTATTTCAGGTGTAGGTGTTTGTGAAAGTCTTTTTATAGAATTGGGAATCTTTGTCTCAATTTTAGCTTTAGATCATGAATGACCAATAATGTTTTGAGAGTGGGAATGAGAAATTGGAAATTTTCATTTATATTTCAAATGAAGTTCAGATATTGGTGCTAAATCAAAACTAATCTCTGCAGCTACAGGAGGGCTATATCATACTGAACTGAAGGCTTTAAAAATCTCACTCAATTAGATTGCATGAACTTAACAGCTAAATTTTATGATCTTTTTTGTAAATGTAGGGAGTAGATGAAAACACAAACTTAATAAAGCCACCTATCTCTCTTCTCTGTCGTGTGTTGTACCAGGCCTGTGGAACAAGCACTGGCTGTTGTGGTTAAAGCTTTTGGGAATACATTTGCTGAGTGTGAGCAATGGGAGTGTACCAGGATTTCACACAAGGTGCTTGATCGGCTGAGTGACTGCCTAGCACGGGAGCTGTGCGAGATCTACAGAGTGCCTCTGGGCTTTAGATGTATTTTGGTTAAGTGTGAGGAAATTGGGGGAGTTGAACTCAGTAAATGACTATGCAAAGACCAGAAAAGATATGATTAAAGGTATTAGTATTTTTTCCCACAACTTCAAGCATCTTTTAAATCTGATATAAACTTGTGTACATTCCACATAAATAATCTGTAAATAAATGCTCGGCACTAGAGATCAAAAGTTCTTGTATAAAATGCTAGTGTGTGTATTAATGGACATGTGCATCCTGAAGTAGGGTGCATATATTCTTCACAGAACTAGACATGTTGTAAGGACATATACACAAGTCCCCTAATGGGCAATTGTTCTCTCACAGGTTATGGTTGCAAAGTGAGCATTTGATCATCTACTAATGCCATTGTGTATTGTAGTTTTAATAACACCATACACATCAATGCATTGAAGTTAGTGATATCCATCGGTATTAAGCAGAATTCAACTGTTGATTTAACACAATTCAGTAATATAATGGTGTATAAACTTATTTTAATTAAAAAGCTCAAAATCCAGCAGAGTATCTCTGAAAGAAAAGAAAAATAAATTTAAGACCCCACATATGTAAATTATAGACTTGGAATATCTGTGCCATTTTGATTTTAGGAGCCACTCCACGGAAAATTCTTAGATCCCCTTGTGATAAAGGGACAGTGAGATTCTTGCAGGCTTCTAGTTGTACTCTTAATGTATTTTGAAGAGTGCTTACCACTTTTGTTCACTTGAACTAAGCCTTGTTGAACAAACTGATTCTTCAACTGAAGTTGAAGACAGTGTGTCATGAAGATACAAGGCCATGCGGAGGCATTGCTACCCATACCTTAAGTAAACCTCCACCTCTTCTGTAGCCAAACAGAATTGCTCTCTTAGGCCAGTCACCCCTTCCTCGGGGTAAACCTTCATTTGGGTGACAGACTATCAGGGACTCTTCTTCCCGTACTATTTCAGTTTTGTGTTTCAAAGTAATTCATTTTGTTTTCATGACTGACTTGATCATTTGCCACAGTATGTTTACTCATGTAAGTAGAACAAAACATAGTGGATATATACTATGTGAACTGTAATCAAGTAGATGGGTGGGATGTGGAAAAATCTGAACTTGCAAATATTTGGCAGTGATCAAATAATAGTTTAAAGACTGGAACTCAGCCATGCTATTTTCAGAGCAAACCTTATGTGAAAGAATGGGAGAGTAGGGGAGTATACTATCCTTTATCTAAAAATGAATTCATTCTAACATTGTGAAAGCATGAGAGTATAAAGCTCATCTTTCATGTCCTTAGTCTGAAATCAGATTCAACTACTGTCCTTGCATCTGTTTGAAGCTGGTATGGGTTGAGGTGAACACCTGGCTATTTTAGAAAGGCTTTTTTTTCCTCTCCTATTGTGAACTTTTCCCATTCTACAAAGCTTTCTTTTTTAGTTACCAAGTTGGTTGCAATTCTTTTGAGTTACTGAAGCTCATTGAAAACCAAAAGGGCAGCAGAAACGGTGAGGGCGGTTCAGATTTTAAACATGAATATTCTTGGATGCATAGGATTAGAGTATGGTGCTTTGTGGATTAAATAGTGCTTCAATGATTGAAATGGAGAAGTCAGAAAAAAATATTGACGTCTGCTTAATTGGGTTATTTTCTTTTATCAAATGGTAGTGTAAAAAGAAACATGGTGTATACTCTTGACAGCTATCGATGTTAGTGCTAACTCTGATTCCTTGAAATGAATACTAGGCACAAACTGTATCAAAACTAGTGACCTACATTATGGCCATGGATTAAATCCTTGCTTAGAACTAGCCTCAGATGACATCTGTTTGTCATGACAAAATCACTTGCAAGTAAAATCTGGCTGTAACTTTCCATACCAATTGTATTTCATTTGTCAGTTTGTGTTTTAACTTGCGTGTGCAGGTCAACGTTAATATCAGGGAGAGTTTTACTTTGAAGTGTGCTCATGCTAAGATTAGTCACACTGCAGGTCAGTGTGCTCTGTTAAATACGTACAGGAAGATTATTACGTATAGCTCAGTGGTTGTACATCTTTTAAAGTGGGGCACTATGAATGATAAAGGCTAAGGCATTTGCAGCAGTTGGTGTGTGGTGTCACTGCTTTGTGTGCAGTGCTCACTTCTGTATGTTTCTGTATGTTTCCATACCTGTTTCTGGATAGGTAACTGGCATTTCTTAAGCCTGGTGGATTTAGACCCTCACAGTTAAGAGTGTCCTGTGCAAACAAAAGCAGATTTTACTGTTTGTTTTAAACCAGTTGACAATAAAAAACAAAAGCCATTTCCAAACAGGGCTGTCAGGTGCAAAGGATAATTTTCCACCTCTTCTTTTAGCACCTGCTAAAGGATTTGGAACTTCTGGGATATTCTTAATATCAACCCACAAAATGGCCACTGCTTGAAGGGACACCTGGCCCATTGCCAGTGCCAGGTGAGAGTGACAAATCTCTGTAGCTGTTTGGTTTGATAACTGTAAATCACTTCAAGTTAAAACCTTCTTGATGCTGACAGTTATACATCTATTCTAGCAGGAGAACTTTATTTTGTTTAAATAATGAAAACAATGGCCATCTTTCTTCAAGCCAGTCTCCGCCTGAAGGATACTGTTTCTATATTGAAATAATTAGATATTGCTTTCTAAAGCATAGGAGTCCAGTGGGTTTCTTTGGCTGTTTTGTAATAGCCAGGGCACTCAGCATATGGATGCCTGCGTAGTTGTTACTGTTGTCATCCAAGCAATATGAAATGTTATTCACAGTAGAAATACAATAATGTAACGTACAATTGGAGTATTTATAAATTAAAATAGGTAGAAAAAGTGATTAGATGTTGCTGTAGATGTAAAGTTAAAATAATAATGCATAGTTCCTGATTTAAATGTATTTTTTTTATTGGGAGAGAAAGAAGGCTTGATTAAGACAACTGGAGAAACAAATCAAAGCTAAACTAGAAATAACTAATTTTCTTACACCACCATTTCAGTTTAAGGTTCTCATTTTAAACTCTTCCAGAGTGGGGAAAAATCATTTTCTGGATCCCTGTAGTTCACTGAGTAAATTTGAGAAGATAGATCAAAATCAGTTTAAATGAAGTTCTTAATGACTCTAGCTAAGCTGTCTGTTCCCTGCTTGTAGGGTTGCAGACCTTGAGAAGGAAATACCTTCTGGTCTGCAGGAGGGCAGGCTAGCTTTTCTGTAGGGTTTTGCCTTTGTTTTTGGAGACATGGGGGAGGGAGGAGGAAGATGAGACACTGAAAAGAATTTTCTCCACTAATTCAAATGGGGATTACACTCATGGTGACTGATATCTCTTGCAGGTAATGGTTTCTGGTAGTCTAGCTACAGTGCCTGTCAGAGCTGCTTTCTGTACTTGCAGGCTTCTTGGTGTTGGTCAATAATTTGGCCATTGCGTTAGAACAAAGGTTTCAGAGCAACCATGGTCACAAGGGAAGGGAGAGGAGGGAAGGGGCTTAGAGATGGCTGGAGCTTATACGCAGTAGAAAGACAGTGCTTAGAGAGGAGCAGACAAACAATGTTTCATGTTCATTTGGTTTGCAGGGCAAGCTGATTCCTGCTTTGAGTGTATTTTTCAGCCTTCTTAAGGGGTAAAGGTTTTCCTCCTTGGTAGGAGCTACAGTAATAACCAAGCATGATAGTTAAACGTGTGAGTAATTGGCCATACCTATGTTTTATAGACATATAAAATATAATGTATAAAAATGTACTGATGTGCTTCTCTAGTTGTGAAATGGAAGTGGATGCTTTTGCTGCTTATTAGGCATGCGGTGTTGTGGAGTTGTCAGTGTGCAGTAGCTGTGAACTGACGTAATCTGAAAGGTGTTATCAGAACTATAAAAGATTCTTTCAAGAGTAGGTTGATTCTGTCAGGGTTATAAGGAGGAGATAATGATTCTATCTACAATGAACACAGAGAAAAGTAAATTGGTTTAATTTATAGTAAAGATGATTTGTTAAATGCGAGGAAGTGTGTTCCAATTCGTATTGAAACACATTGCTGGGACAGGAACAAGAGCTGGTGAGGCACACACCCGTCCATGTTGGTGCGGGTGTACATGACTCTGCATCAGACATTAGGACAGGATATACCTTTTCATTTCTATTGTGTTCTGCAGCACAATACCAGCTGGAGGAGTATGTTCACTTTGCAGTGGGCTTTTGCCTGAAACCTGATTCATGTATGCAGGATACTTAGAAGGAATAGGATATTCGACTATGTTTTGGATTGAAGTGAGTAGTTAGATGTTGGATTACCTATCTGAAGACAAGGAACAATCAAAAGTTTATAGCAAATCATTAGGTTTGATAGAGTAAAATGAAAAATTGAGATGACAATTAGCCTTTCACTGATGGAAGAAGGGAAATGATTTTTAGATATAAGTAGATATAGGGAGGGTGACCCGTTACAAAAACTACAACTGTCTTACAGTTGTTTGTTTTATTTTGTCACAGGCACTCATGTTAAACCAGTACAGCACCAGTGGGGAGCATGACTAAGATGACACTGCTGACACCACTGGCAGTGGTGGAAGTCCTGTAACCACACGTGCATTGTGCCTTCTGTCGCACTCCAGCCTGTGAGAACTGCTGAAAAATTAAAGGGTTTTCTATTAAAACAAATGCTTATGAATGTCAGTGTTGTACCTTCGTAATTTTAAATTAGAAGTTGCTAAATAGTCACAAAATAGTTACCTGTTTTACACAGCTGTCACAAATTTCACTTTGTGATAGAACTTCATCTGACTATTCAAGTTAGAATGGGCAAGTCCAGTCAGACCTGGGTTTCAGTGCATGTTGGATGAGATGGATGGAATTTCTCTAAACTCATGGCAAGTCCATCAGTTGTTTTTCCATTTTACCTTATAGACAGATGAAGGTGAAAGAACTGACTTTAGTGTCAACTAGAATTGTAGGTGTTGCCTGCCTACCTCATAACTGACAGCTTTGAAACAGCTTTATATTGATCTCTTGAATATTGAATTTGCTTGGGATTGGGTTTTTTGTATTTTCAACTGTTTTCACTTCCATTATAACTTGAAGTTATAACAGTGGAAAAAATTAAGGAAAATATTGAAATAATTGTAGTTAAACAAGTAGTCAAGTAAATTACTGTGAGGAACCACCTTAATCTGTAGTTGCATAGAAGCCAATCAAATACCAGATTTAAAAAATATTTTTAACAGCCATTCTACTGAAATATCAGGTATACTTGGATTTAATCCATGCAAAATAAATAGTAGCCACTCTGCAAAAATACATAATATCAAGGTTAAATTATTGCTTATAGGTTGAACATAAAGAAGCAATGTGAGATACACTGATCTTGAAACTTTGTCTGGATTTTTCTGCCTGCTGAAAGAGGCAATTATTTTCATAGAGAAAATAGTTTAGGTATAGATGAAGTACATGTGAAGTTACTCAGTAACTTCTGTAATGCATTAAATGCATCACAAGTATTACCTGCAACCATAATAGGCACAGTACTTTTTCAGAAAGGAGTCAAATTTTTAAATGATCACAATGTCTTTAAAAATTGGAAGTAGTTTTTATTTTATGTATTTCTGGTATGGGTGTATGACAGCTATGTTTCATAACTGAAGGGGAAAATTTCTGCTGATAGTGAATAGCAAAGAACTGAAAAATATGTGTGCTTGTCAGTATATCAGAGTAAATATTTTTGTGAGGCAGGCTGTCGCTATGGATTGTGTAGTGGAGTGCTTCACTGTCTAAAAGGTTACACAGCAAATTCAGCATTATGTTTTTCTGACAGTGCTTGCTTGATTTGCTCTGTCAAAACTCATGATGTCAGATGAGTTTTCATTATTGAATTTGTTCATTCTATGAATTAAATCAATTCATAAATTTAATTTTGCCAAGAAACAGTACCAACTAGAGATCTTAATTGAGCCAAATTTCCCCGTAGTGCAAACCGTGGAAAATAGTCCTGTGCTTGAGAACTAAGTGGTGTCTTTCTGTGAGGCCTGCCAGCTTATTTTTATCTCACAGCTTTTTTCATTCACTTAATGCATTAGCTAAAACCATTAGGAACTAGCTGTCAGCCTTGAGAGTAAGTAATAATATAACTTATTATTTTTCAAGACTCCCTCTAATACGTGTTCTTAAAAGCATCAGTATAACTTCCATGGTAAGTGATAGTCTAATGGTAGTGCAGTCTTTGGATAGCTAACTAGTCCTCAAAATGACAGCAGTCCACCTAACTCCTACTGATGTGTTTATTTGGCTGCTGATACTACAATGTCTGAGGGCTGCAGGCACTTATGAATTACCCTGCCAGTGTCCATGTGAGATAGCAGATTGCATAGGCTTTCCCAGGGGAATGAGGAAGCTTATTTTCTGAGCCCGAAGTTGAACTAATTCTCTTGAGTAGGTCCTTAATCACAAAATCATTCCCCACTTCCCCCAAAGGGATTAAAAGTAATAACTTGTATCATTTAAGGGTTTTTCTTTTTTAACACTCGAGGTTGAGATTTTGAGGTGGACTTTGCTGAGAAGTTATCTGCCATGGTGTAATGACACTCTTTTCAAAGGCAGAGAGTGGGGAGTCAGGGTGCTGGAGAGCTGGCTCCTTGTGCTCCTAAACCCTTGTCCAGCTGCCTCGGAGGGGGAAGGTGCTAAAGCCAAATATCCTAAGGGAATAAAAAGTGAAAGGGGTATGTACCTGTGCTCTGAAGAACGGAAAAGAGGTGTGTAAAAGTGAAAAGGGGTGTCATCTGATTGTAGGCGTCAGCTTGAGCCTCTGACTTCTTGTTGAGAAGGAAATTGAAGGGAGCTAACCAAAGCCAAACCAGGTTGCACCTGCATGTGGGTACGAGTGGGGCAGTGCTGTGGATGTTGCTTTTCAAGAGAATTAGGTTTTTGTTAGTAGCCTTAGTGATCTGAAATCAGAGAAAAATAAAAGCCCAAAGTTCTAAACTCAGCATGCCTGACAAAGGAAATCATATTTGAGACTTCACGCATTTAATTACAGCAAAAAAACCCAAACCCACCAGCCCAGAACAAAGAACAGCAACCAACCAAAAAACATCTGTGAAGCACCAAAGCCAAGCCTTGCAGGACATTGTTGGCTAAATGAAGTGTGAACTTTCAATTTATTTTCCTGAGGAAACTTCTGGGCAGTGTAGAGTAGCTCAGATACTTCTTTCATCGACCTGTTATGTGCAAACCCTCGGAAGTCATCTTTATTACAAATTAAAATGCTTGTTTCTGCTTCAACGAGGTGTCTGGGTGAGGCAAGCTCAATTTTAAATTGGTTAAAAAGGCCAATGAGTAGTCCTTAACGAAGGCTCGTGGTACGGGAAGGCATGCCAAACCGTCCAGAGGGGTAAGGGAACTCCCCCCGCCCTCACCCGGCCAACGACACCTGGCCCAGCCGGCGGCGCATGATCGCCGCCACCACACACGCTGGC
>Ga0181612_171829_pt1 | contig 10118 bp, 8 predicted proteins | sample HoacroProtozoa21_FD_119630 | JGI IMG/M metagenome (GOLD analysis project Ga0181612, IMG submission 119630) | Hoatzin crop microbial communities from Cojedes, Venezuel. Combined Assembly of Gp0051906, Gp0051904, Gp0051908
CCCTCATCATCCTCGTATCCCTCCACTGGACTCTCTCCAGTAGCTCCTCATCTTTCTTGAACTGGGGAGCCCAGAACTGGACACAGTACTCCAGATGGGGCCTCACTAGGGCAGAGTAGAGGGGAAGGAGAACCTGCCTCGACCTGCTGGCCACACTCCTCTTCATGAACCCAGGATGCCATTGACCTTCTTGGCAACCAGGGCACACTGCTGGCAGCTGCAGTACCTCAGCTTGGATGCAGCAGTTGCATCTCTTTGGATGCAGTGAGTGAAGAGAATCATGGGGTCCAGCGAGCGAGTCAGGCCCTTGCTGAGGCAGAGCCACCCACCTGGGCCACCTCCTCTCTCCATATCAACACGTACGGAGGCGCCTGTTCCCGCGCACAAGCCTTCCCCCACATTGCGCACCCTCCTCTGTCGAGGGCTATTCCCACGCCCTTTCTTCCACGGAAGTTCCTACAGTTCTCAACACACAACTGCCAGGGAAGATGGTGCTGTTTATTGCTGGTTGTTATAGGACAGATGCAGTAAGGGACCCCAGCTAAAACTCGGCTCTGCTGCGCAAAAACAGCAAACACGCTTGCCTTCTCTAGCCTGAGACACTCACAGCCTGTCTAGCAAAATAGGACACATTTACATTTCCCCAAAGAAATCCCTTTGCTGCCTGTGTCAGAGGCTATTTCCGCTCAGCTGTGGAAGGACTACAGGCTCTGCTGGGGAGAGAGGTACAAAAATCTCTCCCACAAGTCCATATGATTTGAAGAGCTCCCTGTCCTCGCTCCATTGCAAAACTGGTGGCCAACATCCAGGGGAGTGCAGGGGTAGCCCACAGGTCTCCTGCATGTTTCCCCGGGGGATGTAACAAAGGAAACTCAATGTTTTACTCCTGTACAGCTGTAGATATAATTCAGATAGGAAGATCTCTCTCCAGAGATATCTTTGTTCCAGCATTGATTATTTAGCTGCATGCTGTCAATCCTGCTGCTGCTGCCTCAGCCAAAGCCCAGCTGAACTGAATGAAGAGTGAACATTTCACTCTTCATGCTGAAAGATGACGAGTTCTCTTCTCTGTCCCTGGTGGACAACACCAAATTAGCCTGCCCAGGATTTGCCTCTGCTACATTTTTTTTCTAGCTGAATGATGCAGATTAACCCTGCCAAATGCATGGCGTCACTCTGAGAGGAAAAAACAGGGTGCTTGGCCTGGTCGAGACTTTTTGCTTATCCCACACACTCCCCTTAGAGAAAGTAGCAGAAGGTGATGAAAAGGTACGTGTGGTTTTGGATCTCTTTGCACAATCCATGCATAATGGGAAGAAAAAGAGCAAAGAACAAGCCTGTGGAAGCTGCCAGGGTTGCTGAACCATGCAGAAGCTGAGGCAGTGCGGGGCTGCCCAGTTGCAGAGCTGCTGCGTGCACCCTGCCCAAATCTGTGCTGGGTGGCTGGGCCATGGTGGAGGCAGCAGGCATGTGGTCCTATTCCTCCTGCATCCCAACCATGGCAGGGGGTAAATCTCTTAGCCACGCGCATCCCAATTTGTTTTTTGTTACTCCTTTGGGACTGAGAATGTTTCTGACCCTCTGTTTGTGCAGTGCCTCTCTTTGTATGGGGCTCTATCTTGTTTTAGCTGTCCCTGGAGATATTGTACTTTTAATACATACCATAAGGAGACAGCGATAGCTTTTTTCACATAGTAGGAGGAAAAAATGGCAGACTTTAAATACTAAAAGTAAAGCAGAAGTCTGCTCATCACTCTTTCTATGTATTTCATTTTAGACTAGGATTTGTCATTTATAACAAAGCAGTAAAGTTTTATGAATTTTGGTATTTTTGTTTCACTTCCTGTTCAACCTTTTGAAATTACTTTAGTAAAAAGAGAAACAAAGAAGACAATAATCTGCACAAGTGCTAGAAATGGGAGCACGGGGGAGCAGTTTGAGGCTGTACATCCAGCTGTGCAAAAAATGCTGTGGTTTCTGCTACTGCCTCAAATTAGTCCTGGTTGTAGGGCTCAATTCAGAGGCCAGACCTAGTTTTCTAAAAAAAATTAAGTTTAACTCTCAGTTTCCTCTGCTCTTTTTATCTTTCCACTGACGTCAGTCAGCCTTGCTATCTCCTGTTGTCCTCCCCTCCTACCCATCTAGGACCGTCTGTCCTGCTACCCAAAACTGTTCTGTCAGTGTTTTCAGGTCTTCCAAATGGTTTTGGAGAATCCCTTTCCATATGCTGCTAAGCAGCGATCTTAGCAGCAGCTCTTGTCCTTCCCGTCTCCTCCATCCTGTTATCTCATAATCACCATCACTCCATGGGTCATGCCAAATACGGATTTGAGCTCTTCTTGGCAAGTTGTTACATGCTTGTTTGCGGTTGTAGCATATACCTGATAGCTTGAAAAAGAAAGCAGGTGAATCATATTAATTTATTAAGGCATGATTTTTAGACAACTGAGGATGAAAATTCCCCAAAGCTCTGTGGATTTTTATGGGTGACTCCCAACCATAAACCTCAAACGGAGCTCATGTGGATCACACTCTGGGTCTGGGGCAGGACTGAGTGCTTAGCCCAGAGGAGATCTGCATAAAGGACAGGAGAGCTATGGCTCTGGTGGCTAGGATGAAGCTGCTCCCATGTTACAGAGTTCATTTTGAAAAAACTAACTCTTGAAAACTACTTTTGAGACAGCCAAGGGCATGGAATTTCCTCCAGGCAGTGGCCCCGCAAGGCAGGGTGCCTCCAGCCAAGGCTCTTATTGCTGTAAGTCATCCCTCAGGTATAAACACAGAGCTTTGGCAAATCTGGAGTACGATCTATTCTGGCAGAAACAAAGCATCGACCTTGTAAAAGAAGTCTTGTCTATACAGCAAGTATGAAGGCGAAGCCTCGCTGAATACAGGAGCAAAGAAAAGGATGACATGCTCGACAACAGCAGTGAATGTAGTTGTGCTGATAAAGCAGCTGAAAAATGCTTAAAGGTTTGGCAACAAAAAGGTGAAGAGAGTTTAATTAACAGACCCAAACCCACTGAGTGACACAGATCCAAACACAGGGCTTTGTTTGACTGTCACAAGGATGTTTAACACTGCCCTCCTGGTGAAGTCACATTTCATATTTAGTGCGCAGATCTTAGTGATGATGCAGATCTCAAGGCAGTGGTGAATTAGTGTGTGTTTGATAATCGAAAAGTGCTCTAGCTTCTCACATACTTTGTTGCCATACCAGAGAGTGTTTTGAGGTTTCCATTACTCCTTCTGGCCATTAGGCCAAACACCTATCAGTTACAGCATCAACATTTTGGTCCAAAACTTAATCTTTACTCTACTTCTCTGTAACATCTATGTGTGAAATGCAGTGGTCTGATGTTCACTTATCTCTGCTAACCGTGCTTAGTTTTAGATTTAAAAACTTACTTGTTTTTAATTTCTGTTAATCTTTGGATAAACTCTGATAGATCCGAAGTGATTTCAAATTACGAAGATGATTTGAACTTTGAAAGTATTCTAAAATACACTGTAATAAATCTTTCTGTTTCCTCTCCCGATGCCCTGAGCCCGCAGGGCCTGTGCGATAACCACTCCTTTCTCCAGTCTGCTTCATCCTTCAATGAAGCAGATTAATTTAATAACCTTAACATAGGGAATTTTGTATCTCTCTAATCCCTACAAGTAGGAGCCCTCTGTACGTGTACCTTAGACACTGACAAATTGAAAGCTCATTCAGAACCAGAGCGATGGAAAGACCCAGGGAAACCGTGACACCCGTCAGTTCCCGTGGCAGCCCTGCTGCTGTCTGCGCTCAGCAGAGCTGACAGGGGTCGGATCCGGGGGCATCACGCTCTGAGACGGACCGAAATGTGCAGGGGAGCTGAAGGCATTGAAGGACTGTGAACGCTTCCTTTGGACATCACACTGTAACGGGAAAATAATTGAATTAGTCTGAGGCTTGGCCAGTGCTGACATTTTCAGTGAGAGGAGTCAACTTGTAAGCTTCTGCAACCTTCCGTCCTTGCTGACATAAAGCAATCATTTGTTCCTTGTAATACCTTATTCAGTTAACTTTTCAGATACACTGAAGTGTCTTGGGATCAAAAACGCTCCCTAGATAAGCATAAGCTGCTAATATAGAAGGATACTATTTGCTTCTTTGTGATGCCCTTTCCTCCACTCTCACTTTAAAATGAGTTTTCTCTTGGTAAAAAACCACCAGACTGACAGCTTTATAGACTGCCGCTCTTCTCCACATAAGAAGTATATTGCAAATAGCAGGACCCTAGCCATTCTCCTTGCCACACTACCCAAGCAAGTGCCTACCAGGAAGGAGCTGCCTCGCTGGAGAAAAGCTCACTCACTGCAATGCTCATTCAATTTATAATTGGTTTGTAAAGTGTATTAATTGATATTCTAAAGTAAGCAGCAAGTTACCTTGAGACTGGAGTTAGAGCATAAAAATGCCAAAAAAGGGAGCACCAGCATAGTATTAATCTCACCTAATTTTAAATATCTTCAGCATAGAGAAGAGCTACTTGTCCAGAAGTCCTGCATAGTTCAGGGAAAGAAACAGGAAAGAAACAGGATTTGTCTCAGGTAAACTGGATCTCACATGCCTTGTTTATGTGCAGATACCTACATTGCAAGCACCTGAATTTGGATTGATGAGTCCCATCCCAAATGACATTCAGATGGCCAGAAAATTTTTTACTTTTGCTAGTCTAAGTTAAATTCAAAGTTATGATTTCAAAGGAAAAAAATAAAAAAGGATGTATGCAGTGATAAAACTGTGATTTTGAAAGATGCTGTTAGTCCACTTGAAGTACTAAACTGCCACTTCAGAATGGATAGTAATAATAATAAAAAGCAAAAAGGAATATATTTTGCAGATAGAGTGCCTTGTTTTCAGAATCTTAAACTGCCCCAAAATAGTGAGTATTAGTATTATTTATTATTTTATTTTTACCTGCAGAGCTCCAGAAACATTCATGCAACTTCACAGAGAAATAAAGGTGACAGGGCCTGATTTAAGAGCTTAAAATATTAATGAGACTAAACATAGGAAGTGATGACAACAAATGAGTGGATAAAGTAGGGGATGGAAAAAATAGTTCACAGCAGTGTCACAGCATGAGAGAAGCACGTTGGGGTGGCTATACCTCTGTAATTCCTTTTGGCCCCTCCAGTTACTATTTTGTATGCGTGAAGGGGGTGATAGAAAAAGTCAAAGGACTTGCCCGAGGAGACAAAGTGCCCGAACTGGGACTGTAAACTACAGGACTTCACCAGACCTACCTCAAGCCACTGTACCATATTTCTCTCTGAAGAGCTCACAACAGTGGAACAAGTGAAAGTCTGACAACATAGTAAAGTAAATTGTTCATTGCTCCTCTCCTTATTGAGAGAGGTTAAAGCAACTTAAACAGAATTTTCCTAAAACATTACCATTCTGATGGACAAATTTCAGTCCACTGTAATTGGAAATGGCGGTTGAAAAACCTTGATAAAAGGGGTTTAGATGAGAAGGCTAACAAAGAGAGTAAAAACAGGCAAGGCTAATGCAACATTGTTTTTCCTCCTGCCCCACAGTAATTTTCTCACCCAGCTATTGAACTTCTCATAATATTCATTAGGGATCTCCTGAGGGATGCTGTGAAAGCTGCCATTCAGCTGCTTTAAAAGAATCATTATCGTCTGAGTCGAGGAGACAGATTCAGCTCATGAACCCAAACCGAGCTGCTTTTTTTATTTCCAAGTTTTTTTTGGACAATGTTTTTCTCATATGATTCAAAATTATAGACCCATTTCACCTCAGGCTACAATAAACTATGGTTTCAGTATGTTCTGGGAGAAGATGATTGATTAGGTGCCTGACAGAACACACTCTGAATTAAGCAGGATCATCTTACCCCTTCCCAGCTAATGAAGATGTCTTCTGGGATGACCTGTCGATAACACCCCTGACACACCATGAGAACCATCTCCTCGAGTCTTTAAGAAGGTCATCATCATTTCTAAGCCTTCTATAACGATACCTCTTGAAGATCATTGTTAAGGAAATGCACATCTGACCTTCAACCAGGGATGACAGCATAGGGCTACACGTGTGGCTTCAATCAAAAGACGCACAAAAGACCATGAGATAAGCCAGAGTATTCTTCTATAACTTTATTAGCAAGACAGCCACATGAAGTGTCAAAGAGGATAATAATCATGTATGAACGGGGCATGTGCAAACTGGGGATGTCAAATGAAAGAAACCCTGCACCTTGGACAGCTGGTGCAACTACCAGAATTATTACAGGTAGGTTTAGAAATTACGGTTTTTCCCAGTTTGTATCTGAGGCAATTGCTCTTTTATTAATGGCACTAAAGGAAAGACCTTGAGGCGTGTTATTTTGCTGTTTAAAGTGATGTTTCTGATGCAACCAAACATTGCAGGAGAACCTGTGTTTATCTGATGGAATATTCCGGAGAAAAAGACACTCTGTGTATTATGAAAGTGAGAAATTATGAGTGTGAGAAATTATGTTTTAGGGTGTCTAAATAAGGGCACAGCACAATGAATGAGCAGGGAATGGATGTGATGTGAAGACAGGTGACAGAACAAATGGAACTGCTGTGAATAAGGTACAGAGCATGTGTACATACTGTGCTTCCATACATCCCATAGAAAACTGATTATTTCTATGAAGTAGCAGAAATAATCACATCTATATATTTTAAAGAGTAAGTGAATTGGAATAATATATTGCTCTACAGAATGAAGTCTTACAGCACATTATAGAGAGATTGTGAATAATGTTGTACTACCTGGAATTCTATTTCTCCATATCTTATATGTTAAAACAAAACTAATCAGTGAAATCTGAAATCAAAGCAGTCGACATGGCACTGAATTTCCTGTTGCTAGGCGTCACTTGGTCATACTGTGATGAGAGGTGTTGTTTTGCCTCTAGCATCAAAAAGGTGGTAAGATTTTCCTACCTTGTAAACATTTAATCAGGCAGTAGAACAGATAAGCAGATGCTGAAGAGAAGACTGCCTAGATCCATCATCCTTTTAAATCCTAGGAGAATACAATAACCCAGTCTGGGGAAATGGACTTTTCCCTGTGATCACATTCATGCCTTTGTGCTGCCAGGGTTGTTCTCAGACTGGCAGGCTGGCTCCTATCCACTTTACCTTGGTTTGAGCCCCATAGCTTGGATTTCACTATATCATGTACTGCAGAAAATCATGGAGTTCCAAGCTGTAAGTGCCAAGAAATGGAGTTCCCAAATCATTCACTCACGCTGCTTTCAACTGAGCGTGATTGGCTCTAGGTTCCAGCTACCAATTCCTTCTGTTTCCTCTTTCTCATCAGTAAAGGCTCTTTCAGTACCTCATCTTTTCTGTCAGGTAATTACAGTATAATCAAGTCTTTTCTTCAGTGTCTGTTGAATAAATCAAACTCATTGAGCTCTGTATGAATATCATTGAAAGGCTTTTCCTGTAGCTGCAAAATACTTCTTATATCATCTCCAGTATTTCAGCTTACTTGAAAAATCGTGGACATTGAAAGTAGAATTCAAATAATCTAAATTTAGTTGTCTAAAACACAGGTGTCTAGTCTAAAATAACAGTTGTGGCTCTCTCCAGTCAATGAAGAGAGACAGACTGTGCCAGGAGGCGATTTATCCCACCTCTCTCAGGCACGTAGAAAGGGCTGGATGCCCCGTGAAGATGTCTAACTGAATGTACAGGGTGTCTGAACAACTAGTTTAGACTATTTGCCTGTCTTTTAAATGGTGAATGCTCATTGAGATGTGTAGCACCACAGAACTGTATAAATTCACGTATCAATCACATCACCTCCCACTCATTCTTTACTTCTACTAGTAATACACCCATCAACAGAAGTAGCTTTTTCCACTTGGAATTTATATTCAATTTCTCTTCTGCTATGAGCACTGAACCCATTTTTAGAGGCACGTTTACAACATACATTCACACATTCTGTAAATACGCCTGTGCACTCCCAGCTTCTGGATGCACTTTTTTTTTTATTCAGTTGTTGCACAAACGCATGCTGTGTGTAGGTCATTTTATCAAAAAACTCCACCAAGACTCCCTTACCACTGTGCCCTGCTTATTGTCATACATGTTGAGAAACACTTCATGCTGGTGTGGGCCCTGGAAATGCATTATACACTAGGGCCCAGGATGCTGTCAATAAAATTCAGAGGGATGTCCCTGCTTTGGAGAGATTACAAAGTAAACCAGCACATCTGTTCATCATTCCTTGCAAGTGGTGTAACATCCCATATTGCTTTAGCTCCGAGGAGAAAGAAGGAGAGAAACACGCCTCACCAAGTGACTTTGAAGCTTGTGTTACACAGGCGCGGTACTTCGAAAGGGACCGTTATCACCAACCTCTAACAGAGGATTTGGTGGAGAAGGGGACGCAGTAGTCTCAAATCAGCCTGAACGATCACCACAGTAGGATGGCTTTTCCTAATCCAAAGTTTGGTACAGCAAGATTGCAGTTGTTACACTCTCGTCCAGAAAAAGCAGCTGCTGAGAGAACTCCAGTTTCTTTCACATAATCCCAGCAGTTAAGCAGAAGATACTAGAAGCTGCTGCTGTTAAAAATACACTCTGTGTACAAATAAGCTGGCTTACAGAACTGTGGCTCCTCTTAAATGATATGGAGGACTAACGTTTATCTGACTGCAGCTCTTCACGGACAATGCTGGAAAATCTCCCGCATTACCACACCAAACCGAAGCTCGCTTCGATGGAAGAAATGTAACAAAAATGCGCAGAAATGCCGCTTCCTAAGTCAGAGTTCTCGGATATCTTTGTTGCACATCACCACGCTCAGCGGTGACATTGTCGAAGCTTGAAAGAACACTGCTGAAGCATTTTCATGATTTTCAAAAGCGGTTTTCTCCTCACTGGAAGGATTAATACTATTCCAGATAAACCATCTCTGCTGGAGTAACGGAAAGGCTGATATGTATCTGATTTTTATTTACCAGACAGAGGAGAATTTTGTAGTATAACTTCTTGACAGTAGCTGCTTTTAGCATGTTGCAGAGTCACTTTTAAGAAAACAGCTTGTGTTTTGAAATTGAATTTGCCACTGGGGGCGTGTTTTGCTGTTGATTTGAAAGCTACTGCTGTAGAATTGAACTGAAACTGAATTTAACTGAAAAGAATTCAGTTCCTGCGTCTTTTTTAATGGGGTCAGAAATACTGTTGTTTATATAAACCACCAAAATGAGAATACGAATACCTAGTTGTCTGAGCTACAAAGATTTCATCCACAGTTTAATGTTGGGCTCAGTTTTAGGACTCAGGAAAATAACAGACACTGCACTTTGTGGAAATGTCTAGTGGGATATGCACGAAGTCACTCTGGAAATAGCTGACATTGCTTCGGGTCCTAATAGCACGAGCACCACTGCTACTGCTGCCTCAGTTCCCTGCTCCCACCCCCGTGGCAGAGGTGGCTGAAAGAGGGTGCCAGCCGTCCTCACCCACTGCTGCGCAAATTCTCCATTTCAAGTTACACAGCAGATCCATCTGGTTTGGAACAATCTAGCTGGTTTTATTTTAAAGTGAATGAAGCTGGGAAAGAGCGGTCTTTTTGTAGAAATTTTGAAATAATTTCTTCCAGATTCTAAGTGGCTCAGTGTGCCCTGGGAAAAGTACAATGGCCAAAGGAAGCACTCACAGCTTTAGTTGTGATATGTAGGTAAAATCACTACTTTCAGCCCAATCTTTGAGTGCTATGAGTGGGAACAGCCCTACTGACTACCATTTAACCTACCCAGCGATTCTGCGTCCACTTCTGTGCAAGGCAGCAGTTGCTCTAGTATGATGCTGGTCTTTGCGGCTATGTCAGTGCTAGTAAAAAATATGGGCAAAGGGCTGTTCTCTAAAAAAAAATGCTCTTTCCTCCCAAAGCAGGGTGACCTTGCCCAGTGTGGTGGTTGACCCTGGCTGGATGCCGGGTGCCCTCCAAATCAGCTTGATCATTCCCCTCCTCAGCTGGGCAGGGGAGGGATAATATAGCAAAAGGCTCAGGTGTCAAGGTAAGGGCAGGGAGAGATCACTCACCAGTTACCATCACGGACAAAACAGAC
>Ga0181612_110868_pt1 | contig 10117 bp, 7 predicted proteins | sample HoacroProtozoa21_FD_119630 | JGI IMG/M metagenome (GOLD analysis project Ga0181612, IMG submission 119630) | Hoatzin crop microbial communities from Cojedes, Venezuel. Combined Assembly of Gp0051906, Gp0051904, Gp0051908
GGGGGGTGGGGGGGGGTGTCTCCCGCCTCCCCTCAGGCCGCCTCAGGTCGCGTTCGCCGCCGCGGGGTCCGTGTCTGCTCGGCGCAGGCGAGGAGGCCCACGCGTGTCTGTTTGCCTCGGCCGCGGCCTGCTGGGGGCGAAGGCTGCCCACGGGGAGCCGCTGGCCGGGGCTCGGAGCTGGCGGGGTGCGGGGTCTGCCCGGCCGGGCCGAGGGCAGCTCCCACGGGGGCTGAGGGCGCGTTTGGAAAGCCCTTCGCTCCTTCTGCCCGGCGGGTTTGGCGTGGAGGGGTGGTGTGAGGTGACTTCGTGCTGAGGCAAGTTGCTGCAGGTCTGGTGAAGCGGCTTGTGGTTGGGGCAGCCCGTGGCTGGTGACCCGGGGAGAAGGCCCCGCGGTTCCAGCCGCAGAGGTGCTTTGATGTCTGGTTTACTTACCTGAACAGGCAAAAGACTCGTGGCACTGTAGGAGTAATCAAAAGAGGAAAGAAATAAGCAGAAAACCTGGGTTTGTGCTACACAGATGCTTTCGCTGCATGGAGTGAGAAGATATGCTGGGCTGGGACCTTGTCACAGCAGTTTATGCGCATGTTGTGACAACGGAAATAAAGAAAACCAGCCTCATAAATGAGGGCAAGTGAGCTTCTCTGCTGGGAGATAGGAGCTGTCTGGAGGGCAGCTGGGACAGACACAGGAGTGGAAGTCACCAAGGAAAGCAAAGTGAGCTTAGGAAAATTTACTGCACTGGCCTTTTTTCGTTTATATCTTAATGCTGCTGCCAGGTCCACCAGCATTAAAATCTCATTTTAGATTGTAGAACAGACAGAAGGAAACCAAAAGAACTGATCTTTAAAGAGCTGAGGTGGAGGTAGGAATTGAGATAAAGAGAAAAATCAATGTTATCAGCAACCCAGAAACCAATTTACAAAAGACATGTGTTTAGGAGGGCGAGCAGGCTGAATCTTGTAGCAGCGTAAATCATTACCTTACCTACAGAAAAAGGGGCGGGGAAAGCAGGGAAGCAGTGTCAGAGTATTTGAGTAACTTGCATGCATTTTAAATAACTATCTGAAAGTTAGTAATACTACATGATTGCATGACGTCTAAGAATAAAAATGTAAACAGTAGTATAGTGACTTGATTTTTTTTTTTAATCTCAATGTTATTAAGTCAAAACCAAGTTGCTTCTACACCATGGTATTACTCCGGAGTGAAATACGTGATACCTGTGAGTTGCTGCTCCATGTGTGGGTGTTGTCCATGTAGGTCGTGTCCCTTGGGGCCAGCCTACTGGTTTTAAGACTTTTCAAGGTAACCTTGCAATGAATAATCCTTTTGTCCTGAAACACCATCTCAGTCAGGTATCAAACAAGATTTTATCAACCCGTGTCCGCATATGTATGCTAAGGGCTGCCTTTGTTTCTCCTGCGGTGGTAGGACACCTTGCTCTGTCGCTCTCGAGTTGGTTGCAGTGGAAGAGCCTCCAAGTGAAGGCTCCGGGCAGGGAGAAAGCCTGGAGTGGTTTCTGCTGGGGGGAGGGAGGGGAAGTGAGCTAAGGGACAGTTCCCACCAGCGATAGCTTTCTCCAAACCTTCAGTGTTGTTGCCGAGAGCGGGCCTGCTGCAATGGCTGTAACCTGGAACAAACGCTGTGGCTGTTTACCTGCCAGTCAGGCTATTGGCAGGTCGCCTCAGCCAGTACAGCCCTGCGCACTTGTGCTCGGCCTTGCTGAGCTGCTTTTCGTCAAGTTTGTCCAGCTTCCCATTTTCCTGAAAGCGCATGATAAAAATCCGTGTATTTTTTAGTCTACAAAATCGGTACTTCCCACTTTGGAAGGGGCGGTCTGCTGTGAGTGTTTAGTGATGTGTTCACCTGCGTGGTCGATAATTCTGCGTCCAAGAGTCAGGTGCCATCAAATGAAAGGAGTGGTAATCCCAGAGTACTACCAGTTATTGTTTCGGCAGTACTGGCTTATTGCCTACGGAGTGTACCTGCTTGCAGCTTTTCAGAAAGCTTTGTGTTCTTGTAAAGACACCATGTGTTTTTCCTGACAGCTCTTGGTCAGTACTGGTGAAATATTCTCAGTGATTCGTCTTTGCTTATGCCACCATGAAAAGAAAATGGAAGAAGCAGGAAGTATGTGTGATTTGTAATCCTGTAACTGCTCAGGAAGCATACTGCGTTAAGTGTATATATGTCTGTGTGTGTATACTTAGGTTCTTCCTTCTCAGACCTTGCTAAGAACATGGACTTGCACAGAGGGATGTTTCTTGCACGTCTGGGTCTTGAGTGACCCTGCCACAGCTGGATGTTCTGCAAATAATCCATAATCCAGCTTTCAGGACATGGTTACCTTGGATTTTATCTCTGCTAAAGCAGCTCTTTGTTTTTCTGTGAAGACCTATGGTGACTCCAGTAACTTGTCTTCACTTGAAAGTGTTGCTGATATGGCTGATCATTCAAACTTTGTATTCCTGAATCAGCCCCACAAGTCAATATCTGTTTTATGTGACCAAGGGTGTTGAATGTGAATGAGCATTGAATGTTCACGGCAATACTTGTTTTCTGTGTTACTGCTTCTGACTATCTTTTTTTGTCATGCATGACTGGCTGTGCTAAAGTCAGAGTTTCCTTACCATAACAGACTTGCACATCTTGTCTCTTAAGACAAAAGGAGTCCATAGATCTGTTTTACATCAGCTCTTCAGCTAGGGACATGACAAGTGTTGAAAGCCAACATGAGAGTGAATTATTGGAAGAATCAAAGGAATTTTTACTTCCTGACCCCAAAGTTTCTGCCATTTTTTGAGGAATGCTGCTATTACAGTGTGCATTGCAAAATTGTCCTGCGTTCTGAGAGCTAAATAGCAGTCTGGTTACAGCACAGTCAGTCGGTCTGCTCCCTGTGGGGTTAGGTGTGCGTGCTGCAAAAATGTATGTTGGCAGACATATCCCTGTATGTACGTTATTTTTATGGCGCAGCTGTGTCTCTTCTGGGGGTTTCTGTCAGCAGTTGTCTTGGTAAGATGTTAATATCTCCACACTGTAGACTGACACAGCAAGAGTGACAGATATCTGTAGCAAAGATCTGGTCTGTAGACGTTAGCCACAGAATAAGTTGGGTTTTGGGAGCTGTAAGAGCAAAGCAATTTTTCTGTCTTGCCTCTTTTGAGATCAGTCAGTCAAACTGTCCTTTTTTGAATGCTGCTTTTCAGGAATACATTTTGCAGCAGTTTAGCTACTGTTAGCCTGTTACTTTTTGAGCCAGATCGTATTCATTATGTTAGCTTTTTTTTAAAAATTCTAAGAATTTATTCTGTGGTTAGAAAGTATATTAACTTTCAAACCAGTTGCGTTCCTTTCTAAAGCCTGCTGTTGTCTATTGCGTGAGTAGTTTATAGTTCTCCACGGTACAAAACTAATTACCTGTCACAGTATCTATGTCCATCCACCTGACAGTCACTACGCGTAGCTTGCTCCCAAAAGCCACTGTCTGTTCTGTTTGTTTTTGTGTCTTTTGCAATATATGCTTAATGCCATTCCCCCTGTAATAAAACGCTCTGTAGTACCTCTGCTCTCTTGGCTGGATAACCAGTGCTTCTTGATATCGTTTGTTGTATATTGAGGATGAATGGGGAGAAGTTAAGCATAAATTACTGAATTTTAGTTCCTACCTGTACTTTTTTAAATCAACCAAATAAGACACATTAGTTTAAATCCTATAATTAGTATGCTGATACTACTATGTAATTAATAATTAAATATATAGAAATTAAATGTATAGAAGCATTCAAATGCCAGGGCTTTGTCTATGAAATATGTGCTCATTCTGAAAATCATTAAGTGGTGGGTAAGAACTCAGTCTGAATACAGAAATCCACAGTGATGTTAAAAGTTATGCCCTTTCACAGAAAAATACCAATAATCCAGATGAAATGCTATCAGATTGCTTTAGAAACAAGAGTTACTGGCCCCTGGAAAACCAGGGAGAAGCTATGTCTGTCATTAAAGTTGACATGTCTTCCGTAAAAAACATTTGTATGTCTATTTCACATTTACTTGTACTATATTTGTTAGTGAAGATTTTAAATTCTGTCAAAGTATATACTTACTACTATGAATATTGCAGCAGACTTGCAAAATCATCTACAACAATAAATACTGTCATCAGGGTTTATTTGCTGTGAACACTAAAACTAACTAAAATTAATGTTTGTGAATACTTTGTAGAATAACATTGTGTTAACAAACTTCCAGAAAGAAGATTGCTTGGGGTTAAAAGAAGAGTAATTAAAGGATATTTTCTTTTAGGACACTGGGGGGGTTATATCTTCTCAAAAACTTTCAAACTAGATATTGAGTGTAAGTTATATTTTCTATTAATTTGCTGAATAAAAACTCTGGGTAAAATTATGTACTGCAGTCTGTATGCAGATACAAATTCTGTTAACTGTTTGCGTGTTCTGTATTTATTGTCAACAGCTGAAAAGAAATTTTCCAGCGTACTTGGCTTCTTGGAGGGCTTCTCCATGTGTCTTTAGATCCACCAAATCAGAACTTATGCCAAATCTAGCCAGTGATGGAGCTGTCTGTGCGCCGCTTCAGACATTCACCGAAGAGGAGACGATGCTGAAAGATATGGGTACCTGTTATCTGTGTGGTTAAAATACAGAAATGTCTAATCAGAAGGAAATTTTTAACTTTAAAATGTCTTTTTGTTATTTATTTATAGTTATTGTTTAATTATAGTTAATGTTAAAACTGCTTGAGTTCACAAGAGAAGAATGTAATGGTTTTTTTCCATGTTACCGTAGCACAGTTCCACGTACCCCAGTGCAGTTTACTCTGGAGAAATAAATATTAACTGTTTAAAACTGTTGCTGTTGGAGTTCAGTTCAGCTGCAGTTAACTGCTCCGGCTGGTTTTCAGAGATTTCAGGTACACCCAGAGCAGTGGCAGATGTGATGTGTCTGCCATGCAGCCAGGCCTGCATGAAGAAGACAGTGTTTCCGAGGGAATCCTCAGAGCAAAAGTGAAAGAGTGAGGGCCTCCACATCTGGAAGAGAGCTTATGAAAGGCTCCAGTTAAACAGAAACAGTCTTATTTGTAGGACTTTGTGCAGCCTGAGACCATCCTTCCAAACTGCAGTTTTAAATTATAAAGAGATAAGATACAGCTAAGAAAACAGGGGGTGTATTTGAAATAGCTTTCTTTAATTTGTTTTTTTGGTCAGCTAATGTTAAGTATGTGTTGCTGAGATGTTTTCGAAGTTTCTAAATTTATAGGAAGTGTTTGTTTCAGCTCAGAGACTTGTAGCTGAGTTCGGAAAGCAATGATAATGGAGCTTTGTGGCACATTACCTTGTTTCACTCGGGCAACTTTTTGCCCTTTTATTAACTTGTCTGGGAGAGTCAAGAGAATACATGCATAGCCTGTCAGAAGTACCATATGACTGGTGTGTTGATCTTCCAGTAGTGTGTTAGAGTACTTACACACTTTCTTTCTTCTCTTCGTTACAGTGGCAAAATTTGCTCAGGAGCGAGTTGCACCTTTTGTGCAAAAAATGGATGAGAATTCAAAAATGGAAGACTCTGTAATACAGGGATTGTTTGAACAAGGGGTCTGCACACTTTTACTTAATCTTTTATTCAGAAAGCGACATTTTATGAATCTCTAGCTGTGCACTTTTTGGATTTTTAGACTAAAAGATTGATGGATATAATTCAGATGAACTAATGAATCATTAAAAATTCTGGGTTTATCAACAGCAAGGCAACTTTCTTTTCTTTTTTGCTGCATTATCACTCTCCATCTTTTACTGTAATAGGCTTTCCAGTTCTCTCTCTCCTCTACTACACTACATTCATCTTGAGTTCCCTGTCTTCCCCCCCCCCCCCCTCTTTTTTTTTAATTGGATAGGCATAATTGCATAGAATGCCAGAACCAGCATGACTGGTAAATGTTGCTGGAAAAGGGTATCGGAAGTCCTCTGTGTCTTTACTGGGCAACCACAAGGACTTGTGATGGAGATATCGTGTTGATTGTTCCAGGCTTCAGTTTTAGCCTTTCCTGCTATCAAACCTAAAGCTTGCCTGTGTTTAGAATATCATTTTATACGACAGCTCTAAATATTCGACTTTTCTTGAGATTGCAATTGTTCTGGAAAATGTAATCAAATTAGGGTGATGATTGGCCTGTATATGGCACATTATTTATTTCTTGCATGAATTGACTATCAGCTTCTCTGAAGAATCATTAGTTTGTTAATGGTATTGAAGGAAAACTGGTCTTTGGGGAAGGATCTGGAAATACTTACATTCTATTGTTTTCATTTTAATCTCCGAAGTATCAGCTTGGACTAACAAGTTGTTGACAAGAACTAACAGATTGGTGTATTTGCGTCTTTTACATTTCAGCTGATGAGTATCGAGCTTGGGGAAGAATATGGAGGAACTGGAGCTTCATTTTTTTCAATCATATTGGTGGTAGAAGAATTGGCCAAAGTTGATCCAGCTGTAGCTCTTCTATGTGAACTGCAGAATACACTAACAAATCGGTTGTTTACCACATATGGAACAGAAGAACAAAAGAGAACTTACTTGCCCAGGGTCGCTAAAGATACAGTGAGTCAAAGTCTCGCTTTACTAAACTATTTTAATAGTTATGTAATGCTAGTGGGGGGGGTTTTCAGTGTGTGAACTTTGAAACACTGGTTAGAGCCAAGATGTGGGCTGATACAGATACATCCTGTCTTCAGCAGCTGAGAGGTGAAAGTGGAAAGGCGATTATTAGTTTCATTTAAATTTAATTTACTGTGAAAAGAACTTTAAAGCCATTGACTTTGAGAGACATATCATTACAATGTTTCTATTCTTAATCTCCATATCTGAAACTTAGTTACTTTGATGCAATTGGTTAAAATGCTTGAATTTGAGTCTTGTGCTTGTTTATAACTATTTTCGTTGCAGAATTTGTTACATGTTTTGCCTCCAAGTTCAGTGAAAATTCAAATGAATTTTTCCCTTCAATTGGCAGATAGGCAGTTTCTGTCTTTCGGAGGCTGGATCTGGCAGTGATGCTTTTTCTTTGAAGACTCGGGCTGAAAAGAAAGGAGACTACTATATTATCAATGGCTCAAAGATGTGGATCAGCTTCGCAGAACACGCGGGAGTTTTCTTTGTGATGGCAAACACAGATCGGTCCTTAGTAAGTTCCCGAAGAGTAGTTGCATTTCAGTGATAGCTGATGATGTATGAAACTATGGATTTTATATTAATAATCTGATGTTAAAGGTTAATACTTTTTGCACCTTTTCCTAGCTGACAGCAAACCTTTAAAAATGTTTCCCAACAAAAATTGAGAACTTGCTGAGCAATTTAATAAATTCCTCCCACCAGGGAAAATAAAAATGTCAGAATCATAATTGCTTAGATGAAGAGCACAGCGTGTATTGGCATTATTCTGGGTAACGGAAGAACAGATAGCCTAGTCTTTCCAGCCCTTCCTACTTAACTAACAAGTTGCTGTAGTTAAGAGGCAAAATAGAGCTCAGGCTACATGTGGTGGAAAACTAACAAGAATACAACAGCAAAGTATTTTCAGGTAAAAAAATATGTAGGTGAATATGCATGTTTCAAGTTTTGTCACCAGTTTGCATATAGGTAGTAGATTCAAAAAAGTCAACTGCAAGCTTTAAAATGTGCTGTACCGATACAGTAGAGTGATAATCAAATACAAAACTGAATTGTTTAAAACTTTTATTTATTTTTTAAGCTTCTTCCCCCGTATCTCTTTCATAAAAATTTAACTTGAAGATACTTATTTTTAAAATTAAAATTTCAGGTTATGACTAGATAAGAAGAGGGGTTTTTCTTTCATTGTATTGAACAGTTGAACATCATGTTGCTTTCTGAATTTTTATTCATTTCTTCACAAGCTGGTGGGTGATTTGAGTACTAAATACAATTAAAATACATTTGATAAGCCAGTTTCTATATTTGTGAACTGCTGTGCATTGCCATTGTTTCTGTATTAGTATAGCATTTTAAAAATATAAAATACATTGCCTTCTTAAAGTCAGAAACTAGCTTTTAAATAAGAAGGAGATTAAAAGTAACTTAATTGCACGGCGATATCTTGCTTTCCCAGTGATTTCCGGTACAGACAGGCACCACAGTCCTGTCTGTTTCATTTACACAATACCAGTCCCCTGTCTTGTCAAGAGAACTTTTAAGGTTGTTCTGATTAAGTTTTCCACGTGGAATATTTTAATAGGAATGTATCTCTGGCCTTTGTTAAACCAAAATTAGCAGATGTAGAGGGATCAGATAACAGGGTGCCAGTGTTTGTTTAGTGATATAGTATTAAGCAGGCATAAAATTTCAGCGCTGGAATGAGATATTTAGACCACCATTTGGTGCTATTAGTATAAAAACCAATTCTTGATTATTTTTTAATTCATCCTAGGGATACAAGGGAATTACGTGCTTCATAGTGGATCGTGACACAGAGGGACTACATGTAGGGAAGAAGGAGAACAAGCTTGGAATCAGAGCGTCTTCTACCTGCCCAGTAACATTTGAAAACGTTAAGGTAAGTTGTTTAGCTGTTGAAGCATAATGTGTGTATAATTGGAGCTTGACCACATCTAACGACAGAATGTTAACTAAATTCCTAGTATTTTTTTCCTTAGACATACTCATTGTTAGGCATATTTTAACTTTCTCCTCCCTCTTCTTTCACCAAAATATTCAGGAGAGTTGGGTTTCTTTACTTTTGATACAGTTTTTCTCAATCATCAGTTTATAATCAGATGTATCAGGAAATGTTCTAATCAGATATTCTAGGAATCAAATGTCTGGTTTATGTTTTATGCTGTTACTTGCGAGGAACGTTAAATAGAACTGATTTACCTGTGAATCGCACTAGCAGTTGCAAAGCAGAACAGAAGAGGAATAATTGAGTGGTTTTATTCTTTAGGTTCCTGAGACCAATATCCTGGGACAGGTTGGACAAGGCTATAAGTATGCAATTGGAATGCTAAATTCCGGCAGAATAGGTATCGCTGCACAGGTGGGTGATTTTGTTTAATATGAATACAACCAGTATATAACTTTGAAAGTGGATTGAAATTTGCAAAACATTTGAAGCTAATAAGAATGAACTCTTTAGAAAAGACTTTATTAAAAACTAAATTGCCACTAGATGTCACTATTCCTGTACCTAAGTTACAGTAAAATACTGAAATAGCTGTAAATGATAAAATTCTCCTTTGGTGACATAAGCAATAGATTTAGAAAACATTAAATGGGAATTAGTTTGTCTTTGGTGGTTAACTTATTGCTGCTGAAATAGATCACCATTTTTGTCTTCCATTATGCATATTTATTTTACAAAGAAAACTAGCTTTGGAAAATAGAACACACTGAAATGTATGATATTAATCCATCCAACTGTGATTGTGTGGGATTGCCAAATGTGACCTTATGCTAACCAATGTTTTCCCAACACCTCGTTTTTTTAAAAGTCAACTTATTTTTCAAAATAAATATTATTCTTTTTTTTTATAACAGGCATGTCCTAGTTCATTGCTGTGTTTGAAATTTCACCTTATGGCATCTTAGGGGAAAATAATTTACTGACCTTGGAGTTATTTCAGAATGTTGTGTTTTGTTATAAACTCGGTTAGGATCTCACATTGCTACTGTTTTCGGTGGAAATCAGGTTCAGCCCTATATTAGAATGACTTATGACAAGTTTTTAGGTTTTTAATTTACTTTTGAATGTAATCTTTTCTTTGTTTCTACTTTGTTGTGGCTGCAGTTGTGCTGTATAGGGTGTAATATGTCCGTACTACAGTCTTCCTTATCTTTTACCCCAGTTTGCAAACAGACCAGAAGTAACAGTCCACATGAATTTTAGACTGTCCACATGGCAGTATGCTATGCTGCTAAATGGGTTCGCTTTCCCATCACTTCTAAAGGTTATCTGGGTTTACACTTTGTCTGAAATGGCATTTAAAAACTAGGGCTGTGGGTGCCGTTGTTCCCAGAGATATAAATAATATAGAGGCTCTGGCAGTAAAATACATTGTCTGGATTTTACTCTTAATTACTCCAAGTTA
>Ga0181612_118781_pt1 | contig 10117 bp, 5 predicted proteins | sample HoacroProtozoa21_FD_119630 | JGI IMG/M metagenome (GOLD analysis project Ga0181612, IMG submission 119630) | Hoatzin crop microbial communities from Cojedes, Venezuel. Combined Assembly of Gp0051906, Gp0051904, Gp0051908
GTTAAAGAAAAAGAAAAAAGCTTGAACAGACATTATTTTTTAGGAAGTGCTGATATTAATGTCTGTAATTCTGTGTGTTTTGAAGTGTAAAGGGACACAGTCAACTGAGTTTAAATCTGTTAATTTTGCCAAAGTGAATTATTTGAAATTGTACTTGCCTCTCAGTCACTTTTCAAGCTTTTAAAAAATCTTTTTTATTCGACTTCTGTTTAGAAAAGTGCAGTGACAAAGAACATACATTAGGTCTGCGCACAATGTTAGAGAATATGCAAAGCAATGCTTGGGTTCCCACCACTCTGTGAGCAATACTGTCAAGCAGGTAGTGACAACTATAAAATCTTGATTAAATAGAAAGCTTTAGGATTTTTTCATTAGTTTTGCAATGATGTTCCTTAGTGGAGGGAGTAGACAAGGGGTGGGGGAGGAAGAGGAGGGAAGGCTGGGTGTCAGTATTTTAGCACTTAGAAAAGTTAATTTGCCAAACTGTGTTTTAACATTGATTTTTCTTTGTAAGGTGATCAGTGTGAACGGGCTCGACGTCTGCAATCTAAAATGATGACAAATTTGGCAATGGCCAAGGATCGCTTGCAGCTTTTAGGTACCAGTTACAATTCATGATTTGGAAAGTTTGTGGTTATTTGCACGACTTCATATAATGCGTCCTTCTAAACTGTTGCTTTGATTTTTAGAGAGAAGGAGTCATTATGTGTGTAGGGTCTCTTAAATTTGCTTTTTAGCTGAGAGTAAGTAATAGTTTTTTCAGTGCTGCTGATGGATTTTGAAAGTGGACTGTAATGACCCACTTCCCTGTACCTTAAGAAATAGGTGTAAAAGTGGCTGAGAAGTCTTTATACCGTAGCACGCTTGACTTGCAAGCTGAGGAAGTCTTGACTAACTTACTTGAGTTAATTTAAGATTTCTGTGTTAGAATTGCAGTAAAAGTTATGATATGTTGCTGATCATGAGTGCTAAGTGTGCCTTCTGTAAGTCCTTCATGTTCTGTTAATTCTGCTGTCACTTATATAACAATTTGCCTGATTATTGGTATTTACTGTAATAAAAATTCTGTAGCATTATGTAGAACATAAGGTTGTGAAATCCTAATTCTTGTAATGTTTATCTAGTACAGTTCTATTTTAAGACTTGCAGGTGAGATCACTTCTTTTCAGAAGCAAGTATTGTATAGTTTTAGCTCTTGTCAAAATTAAGTCTTGTTCATAAGCTCTTAATGGACAGAGTAAAACAGGCAGGATTGGAAATGGCATCCTACTGTGCATGATAAACAAAGATCCCCCTCAAACCCACAGCTTTGTGTTAGTTATCCTCTAAATTGAGAACTTTGGAAACAGGCAGTAAAATGAAAAATAAAGATTGGGTTTTTTAATTGCTCTGTAAGGGAGAACTAACAAATGTACTGGAGTTTAACTTGTGTATCTGCACCTTTAATCTTGCACTGTGTTGTTCAGAGTTCTACTAACTCCCTGTTCTAGAAGCGTAGAGAGCAGACAGGAAAACTCATGTTTCTTTCTCCTCTTACACTTTGTGATACTGTGGTCCTGCCTGGTGATGCACGGAGATGTTGTGACAGCCACAAGAAAGTGAATCCCTTTTGCTTCCCTTGAGTTCCTGGTGTCCTTAGTTCTTTTTGAAAAAAAGTGAAAGGAACACAGGGTGAAAGAGGCTTCCGGCTTCTGTGCTTTATTACCAGTGTTTGTTGGTAGGATCTTAATGTGTGCAGAGAAGATATTTTCTACTCATTAGGGTTAAAGGCTAATTCCTAGAGGTAATAACAGAGTATAAGTGATTACATGCTCATAATCTTTGATAAGATATGGCTTGTTGCTGACATCCTAATTGCAAGTAGCTAGGATTTCTTCAAAAAATTTGCTATTCTTTGAACCTTGAAGTAGCAATGCTGTATTAGTGCTTCATCCTTGCTTGTGTTATTGTAGTAGCACTCGCAGTGTTGATAAGTGGCTTACTTGCTGTGCTGTGGTTGAAAAGATAAAAACAATAAACGTTGCAAAAAAAAAAAAGTTGAAGTCAAGCTGGTGCATTCATCTTTACTACCAGAGTGTGTGATCACATGCTATCTGTAGTCTTCCTTCAGAGTGCAGATTGAAAGGTAAACAGATAGAATAGTGTTCATTGCATAGGTTAATGTCATGTCGGTTTTGTTTTTGCTTTGAAATTATCAGAAGTTTAGCACTTTGTTCTGCTTAGGTTCTTGTTCAGTTTACACTAAGGATCTGGCTCGAACAATGTACCCAAGAGCAAAATTTGGATGGAAGGGAGCAAGTGAAGTCATCTGCCCTTTAGGAAGGACAAAGATGTTTTTGGAGAGATATCCCAATGGATTTAAATCCATGCAAACTTGACCATTATGGATCTATTTCAGTAATACGTGTTACACCATCTAACCAACTTTGAAGTATTAACAGCATCTGTTTTTATTACTTTATGTATCATTTTACATAGGTTTTGTGGAAATTGAGGGTAATCTAGAGTTGAACTGCGTGTGCAATTCTAAACATAGCTTTTAGCTTGTTACTTACAGTAACAGGTACCTGGAAGTTTTTAAGGGGTCCAGAGATGCTTCTGTAGTTGAACTAAACCTGAGGCTCTTGAAGCTCTTAAGGGTCAATAAAGTAATTTTTTTCGATGAATCCAACTCTTAAGATCAAAGAGGAAGTGTTTTACTCTAGCCCTGTGGAATTTCTCCATTTCTTAGGGGAGAATAGCAAGTCCTTCACTGCGTTAGCCAGCAGGAGGAAATATTTGATATGATGTCTACTTTAAGTCTGTTTTATCTTGCTTGCTAGACAGAGATGTGATTGCAGACTGCCTAACTGAAATGACATCCCGTTAAGTAAGTTACACTGGTAATACAGTGAAAATTAAATCATGTGGATTATAAGTGTCCTTTAAAAGCAGTTGGTACTTCAATATTTTTTAGTGTGTTGGATTATCAGTGTAAATTCAAGTTGCGTGGTACCACTGATGGGGGTGTTGGACATCACTGATGGGAGTGCCATGTCTGATCATAGCCGTGTGTTGTCACTGTGTGTCATCACACCAGTGATGCCTTTTAATGTTCGACCAAGAGGACGTAGCTACTGACCTTGGATGTTGGCTTTACTATTGAACCTTATTTTCATCTTGAGTCTAAATTACTGTATTGTCTTCTGTTTGAAACTGTAGTATGACACAGCCTGAAAGCTGAAGTTACTCCAGGTATGTTTCAGAGCACCTCAAGATGCCTCAATCACTTTGGCAGTCTAGTGACAACATTGAGTTGTGCTAGCCATCAGGGGACTTCCAGGTTCTACCATATGAATGGGTGGTGGCCCCTGTTTTTGACATGGTTTGGGCTGTGTTAGCTGTACAGTTATTTTGGTGAGTGGATAAATCTTTCTCTGAAGGTCTTCATATACCTGATGTGACTCATTACACGTGTTAGAATTGTTGTATTTGATGTATTGAGAATCACAGGAGGATATTTGTTTTCTACAATTGAGACATGCAACTCAGCAGTTTGCCTTTCCGAAAGACAGATACCACAGTGTTTGGTGCAACACTATTCAGTTCTAACACTATACACTTGTACCAATCTGGTTCTCCCATTTGAGAGAGACTTTCTGTAGGGGGACAGATGTCTGTCAGCACTAGGACCTTTCTGTATACGATGTTTAGCTTCAGTATTTTGGTTGAAGGATGCACATGACACATAATTCAAATATCTTTCATTAGTATCCTCTGTGGTAATAATTCTGCTCATGTATAGATAATGGGCTTCAAGGGACACCTTTTGGGATCCTTCCACTTTTTTGGAAGTGATGGTGTTTTTGCATGAGGTTTGTGTTACAGAGTAACATTCTTTTTTATTAGAAATAGTTACTTTGAATTCGAGGTCTAGTGTTGCCCAAAGGAGACAATGGCTTCAGTGCTGTTTATTTAGTAGGTTTATGTCAATGTTGTATTATCAAGGAGAAATAGTGAATGAGATTCTGTAAACTTTTTTTTTTCCTGATGTTTGGAGACATAGGGAGAAAGCATTTAAGAGGAAGGTGACAGGGTGTCCTGTTAATTCCCTGGAATAATATTTAATAGTTGAATTTATTTTCATTATTATAAAGGGGTCTACAGCTACACTCTCTCTCAAGAAAAGTGATATATTTGCTTTATGTAATTTTATGTGCAATATTAAAATTGCATGTTAATATGCAATGTGATGGGAAGACAGTGCATGAATTGAAACTGGACAACAGTTGGATTAGATTTGGTTTTCGTTGCAGTTTTGGACTTCCTGAATACTTGGAACTTGCGAAGCCATTGATAATCGTGGTAAAGCCCCAGTCTCAAGCTGTAGTGTTGAAGCAAATAGCATTTCCTGAATTCCTGCCCAAGCCAATTGATTTTGTCGTGGTCACTCGGTAGAAAATTTCTTTTGCAAAGTTCAGAAACGTTCTCTAAAATTTACCTGATTATCTAATGTCTCACCAAGTCTCTTGATACTGATTTTGTTTCCTAAGCCTCTCTAGGTACTTCCTGTTGAGCCTGCATGTGCGGGGCAGGGAGTAGGCGGTTCTGCTGTCTCCCTCAGAGACAGCACATGGTGCTGGTGGTCGGTCATGCCAAAGGGACTGTTCTTAGACTTCTTTTGAGGGAAATTTCTTAGGGTGTCTTCTTGCAAGTTAATAAAGCTTGTGGTTGTTTCTAGGCTGTTCTTGTCTGACTAACGTTTTTTTGTTTTACGTTCCCCAACTCTTCAGTGCTTTCAATTTAGAATAAAGTAAGCCCTGGGTGCATGTACTGAGCTTGAACTTCAGCTTTTCATGTTTGCCTGTGGCTACTAAGTTTTCACTCTAAACTGCATCTTGTTCAGTCTGGACATTATTACCAAACCATCACTTAAACTATTGGGCCTAAAGATACTTTTCAGGGAAGCTAAGCGGCGAGCCATCAGGAGCAGGCAGAAGAAGAAAGCAATGAAGCAGAAAGACTGGAAAAAGACCTGTGATAGGCAAAGAAGTGGAAGCAAGGAAGTGTGTGTCCTTGTTGGTTGTGTGATCTGCAAGCTCTGAATGGCAATTCTTCCTCCAGTCAGGGCATTTGTGACCTTTTTTTTTTTTCCCCTAGTAGAAATTGGCTTGTTTTGCCATATGTGCTTTCATGTTGCCGGAGGACATTACTTCTCTACTAGGCCATCTGTTTGCTTGCAGCTTCTTGGTGCTGTCACCTCCTGGGGGAGAGGAGGAAAGAAAAGGGGGGAGGGGGGTGGAGAGTGTGACATGTGTACAACCATGTTTTGCTTTTACAAGAAAGGGGGGTGTGTGTGAAATGAAGGTGGGAGAGGCTGTAAAGCACCCCAGAAAGGGTTTTTAACGGCAGTGGGAAAAGCAGGAGTGGTAGGTGAGCTGCAGAGAACAAATAGTCCTGAGACTTAATTTGTGTTTTGTGGTGTTTGTAGCCTTACACCTCTTTGACTTATGCTTTGGCTAGTTTATCATGCCTTCTTAAAGTTAATTTCTTTGTCCTTAATCTTTAACCTATAAACCTTGTATTCAGATTCTTCTGAAGTTAATCTTCTTAAAGAACACAGCTTGCATGACAATGTTACTGACTTAATTTCAAGGCAATTATATTTCTAAACAGAGATCTTGAAAGACATCCTTGTAATGTATATATGGTGTTTTGCTTGAACATTTGAGGTTTCTGTAAAATGTTGACTGGCTGTTACTACTTAATTGAAACATTTAATGTGCAGGAAAGTGGTGACGGTCAAAAGTAACACCTTGGGGAGGACTTTAAGAAATGGGTTACCAACACAAATATTTAATAAATGAAGTTGAATTAATCTTGACCATGGCTTTTGGGAAGTAATTACAATCACTATACTGGAAATATTGTTGTAGTTAACTGAGCTATAAATGGCTAGTTTTAGAGCTGTTTTCAGCCATGCTCATACTGACAGAATTTTCTTGCAAATTTGCTAAACATGTAGAATAGATAGAAATACTCCTTTATCTTTAACCCTGTATCAAGTATAACAAAGCCAAACTTGACATTTGTGTGTTGAACATACATAAATTTTCTTGGTTGGTTTTTTGTTTTTGTTTGTTTATTTTGTCCTTTTTCCTCCCTCCCCCTCTGTCTACTATGTAGAGAAGCTGCAGGCAGTTTTGCAAATTTCCAAGCCGCAAATGGAGGTCTATAATGACAGTACTAACCTGGCATGCCGCAATGGACATCTCCAGTCAGGTGGGTTTGGTTTCACCAGCGCCTATTGAGGGGATGCCTCTCAGTTTCTGGTGTACTACAGGGAAAAAGATGCAATGCTATGTTCTGGCCCCGCCAACTTTAAAAAAAAAAAAAAAAAAAAAGTTTTATGTTTCTGTTTTTTAAGGCTTTATGTAAAATACATTCCATCTTTTCTATGACTTTGACAACACTGTTTTATTTTCTAGTATTCAGTTCTCTCTTACAGTAAAACTATTTACTATGACAATATTTTAGAACATATTTCTCGTGTTATATTCTTAAGGGAATGAAATTAAACCTGTGTTAGAAAGCATCAAAGTCAATGTAGGCTATGTAGGTTATATATTGTGCCTACATAAGTAGTTCTTCCTTTACGTTATTGTGAGAGTGCGTTTGCATTAAGCTGCTTTAAATTTCAGGATGTTTTGCTCTGAGAAAGTGATGCATTATTAAAACAAGGGGGAGGAAACAGCTCTAGCTTTTTGTCAGAGAAGGTTGTTTTTATCCTTTCCCAGAAGATTGCACCAGGGATACTAAAATACCAGAAGTTAACTTGTTTGTCCATACCCAAGGAGTAAAGTTACTGTGAGATTTGTGAAGTGTCTTCAGGGAATGTTGTAAGCCAGCAGTAAGCTACTGTCACAACCGTGATCTCAACTGATAATTTGTACAGTAGACTATAATAAGGTTAAATAAAATGGAGAGCTAACAAGCAATGGAATTCATAAAGCCTGTGTACTGAGTCAAGAGCAGTATTCAGTTTTTAAAGTAACTAAGCTTGAAACCGCGTGCTGTTTTTAGCTCCATTTGTAGTCTGAAGTCATCTTGCTGTTTGGTTTTATTCTTTCTAATGTATTACTTAAAGTATTGGAACTATATCATGTTAGGCACCTTTACATTACTGTATGTGTGGTATTTTTGTTAACTGCATTTGTCAAAAAGGTGTGTTTAAAACGGCTCTTCAGTATAAGTTCCTGTGTAGATTGAGTTTCAGAACTCTTTGTCTTAAAAGATCCAGCACAACTCCTGTCTTTTTACCTGGTTGGCTAGAGATTGAATGAAGAAATACATGCGTATATACACACAGAAGTTGATAACATGCTGCATCTGATTCAATATGAACAGCTTTTTCTTTAAACTCTTTCCTTTATCTTTTTTTTACCTTTTTCTCAATATATCTCAGAATTAGATGCTGCAGAAGAAGGCTAGACTGAACTTTCACTCTTAAAACTGTTAATTACTCCAAACTGTTACTAGCAAAGCATAGAATATTCATTGGCATCTACTGGAAATGAAGAAACATTTTGCCAGCTCTGTGGCAGGTTTACAGAAATTCCTGTAGCAGGAGGTGGTCACTGTTGGTAAATTTGTGGAAAGTGATTTTAGTCAGTTTACCTGTTTGAAGTCATATTCCTGGTGATCTATGGAGGGTGGATGACTAAACCACTTCTGCAAAACTGTGGAGGAAAGGGTAGTGAAACAACTGCAAAGGCCTGTGGTCTTCTGGAGATGTTTTCTTCTGAGAGAGTGTCTTCCCACTTTCTGAAAAGGAGCGCAGGCTAGGGGAGAAATGTTCATTTACCACTCAATGGGATCTGAGGAGAGACAGAAGAACTAAAGAGCAGGTCGTAAAAAAAGTTAGGTACCAGGTGTCTACTGATTACTTTGAACAGAGCTTCAAGAGGCTTCTTCCCTTTCCATTTCTATATACATTGCCAAAGGTAAAGTTTAGACTTGTAACTTGTGGAAGTCAGAGGTTTACCCAAAGTACTGAACAACTTCTGCAGCTGTGGGGTCCCTGATAGTCAGCTTATTGACAGTCGTCTGAATTTCTTAATTGGCTGGTGCCTGTGCTCACATGCTCACTCTCTCTAATGCTCTCTGTCTCTTTTTTTTGGGTGTGGGGGGAGTGAGCTGTGTTTGTGAGAACATGTTCGTGCTACCCTTGTTTCTTAAAAGTACTGTATCAATTTTGCTTCAATCTGCTAATCATCTTGCTGCTGTTCTTCCTTTACACGTGTTGGAATAAAGATGGTATTTTAACATGGACAACTGCAGTCATTTAAAAACAAAATAGATGGCAAATCCTTAGAAAACTGTACAAAATCAGCTTGCAGGCTACTTAAGAGGACTGCTGTTACTGAGAAGGTACAGGCACTGCAGAGGTACTGAGCCACAGGGCTCTGGCATAAGCTTCATTCTTCTGCATACATAATATATTAACCTGCACTGTTGCCAAATCAGGCTGGGCTTTTTAAAAGTCTAGGGTTTTATGAGGTGTGAAACATGGTCATTTATAGTTTTAACATCAAGAAAGTGCATTTTTGTCCATTCTTTGGTGAAAAAGTGCTTTGCTTTCTTTCATTTGCCTTTCAAAGCCAAAGTCTTCTAAGATGTTTTTGCTTCTTATTTCTGTCTGATATTTTATTATCACAGCTATATTGCACTTTTTTTATATTTCCAAAGTGTTTCTGAGGTTCTTCCTTCTTTCAAGATATTATTTATATCAGCCTTTCAGGCCAATTTACTTGATTCTATCTCGTATGGCTACCTGTCCCGGTCTTCCTCGTTCATAGTTTCCTAACTTACCTGAATAGCTAGAGATTTTTCTTGTTAGATTTATCATGAGGTTTTGTAAGACCTCATTACAGCAGTAATCACCTGTCCTTCAGTTGCAGAAGGCTATGTAGTAACTTGTCTTGAGAGTAATAACAAGTAGCCTTGATCCAGACATGCATGCTTTCCTACGCATTGTGGGTGGTTGCTTTTTTGTTTTTAAACTAGCTTGGGAAGGAGGCTATGCCAGTCTTGCCAAAGGCAGTGTTTGAGTTTTATGGACTTATTTACTGGCCATACGATACTGGTAGTATTACGGTAATTCCAGTCTGCCATTTTACATTTAACGTGTAAGTCGCAGCATGATATACGATCAGAGGAAGCATTAAATTTCTCTTTCTTTGTGATTAAAACAAGTTTCTGGCACTTCCTTACCGTTCTAGACAGAACAGTGAAACATTTGGCAAAAGGCTGCTGGAGATACTACAAAGGGTTTTAAGGCCACTTGCAACATATTCTCAGTGTTTCAGCAGATGCCAAATACAAATGGATAAGAAATGTGTTTTGGGGGTTTTGCATTTGTTAGGGCAAAATATGTATTTTACATAATGAAACAGTAGAGGCTCTCTGACAATTGACATACATGTGCACTTCAGCACTTCATGCTTTAGAGATAGGTAAACTTTAGATAAACTGTAGTTCTTAAGAGTTTGATCACATTTTTATTTGCTGCTTCAGTGAAAATTTGTATATAAAGTGAAGTTTCCCTCTGGAGTTGACTGAACAACAATGTTGAAGAGTAGTTCATCAGTGCTCCGTTCTGTGCTACGCATCAGGACTTACCACAAAACATAAGGAAACTTGATGGTCTTGATTCCTGGAGGTACAGCTAGAGTAGATTGTAATTTGTATTTAAGCCTTTCTCCACCCCCTCACCCCGTATTTCCAGCTTCCTGAAATACTCCTTATCTGTGTAATTTTATGATAGTCACAATTGTAATGTGTGCGTACCATTCTCAGTAGATGGGGGTAGCTCTGGGAAGGTGTGATAACTGAGCAACATGTTAGGTGAAGGAGATGGAGAAAAACTACTTTAGCTTTTTGAAGCCTTCACATGTGGACTTTAAAGCTGTGCAGATGAGGCTGAAGAAGAAAATCGTAACCAAACTGAGTGCCACCTTTTGATTAAAATGGGCTAGTCAAAGTGTTGAGTAGCAACGTTTTTTAATAGATCTATATGTTGCTTTTTGAACTTGAAAGTTACTAGGGATGCCTAATATTGAAGAGTGTTTCACTTGGA
>Ga0181612_162039_pt1 | contig 10117 bp, 7 predicted proteins | sample HoacroProtozoa21_FD_119630 | JGI IMG/M metagenome (GOLD analysis project Ga0181612, IMG submission 119630) | Hoatzin crop microbial communities from Cojedes, Venezuel. Combined Assembly of Gp0051906, Gp0051904, Gp0051908
GATGGGGGGAGGGAGGATTTCCTCCAGCCTTTAAAAAAAAAAAAAAAAACCAACAAAAAAAAAAAACCCCCCAAAAACCCCTAAAAACAAGAAGGGAAAAAAACCACAACAGAAAAACCACCAAACCCCACAAGTTTTAGGTCCTAAAATTCTGCAGATTGAATCACTGAACCTTGTTGGGTGCTTTGTAAAGTTTTGTTTTCCGAGAAGAGTTCCTCATACTGTTTTAACTTCATCATAAATGCCATAATGGTTTCAGCATTCAATATCCTGCTTAGAATTTTATTATTAACCTTCCCTTTCAAGAAATAGTCATGTCTACCTATTAAAGGTGAAGACTGAGTCATTTTCTTTTTTTTCTTTAGATATAAACAAGGCAGAGAGGTAAGCCTCTCCTTCACCCCGTAAAATAGATTTCCAGTAAGTGGTTCTCCCATTAGCGCTCAGTCTGATTTCTTTTTGTGTAAACATTTTACATGACAATAGTGACTGCACATAAAAAAAAAAAAACACCCTGAAACAGTTTTAGAAGGGGGGAAAAAAAATTTTCCAAGTGTCACGGTGGGGCCATACCCACCGCTGCAGGGCAGCGACTCCTCCGCGACGGATGCTGCCGCTCCGGTCCCAACTGCGGCCGAGGATTTATCCGCACCGAGTTCCTGGCACTGAAACACTCTGGAGCAGAGATTCCTTTTCTTGACACCGAGGGTGGGAGAGAAAGCCAACGCTGGGCCTAGAACTTCGTTAAACGCCGTGTCTTCCTCTCCCGTTACAGCCTGGACACATTAGTGTGTTAGATGCAGAGCCTGGCAGGCAGCAATCACTTAGCAGGTGTTGTTATTGGCAGGAATACTAAGGAAACTGAAGCTGAGGAGTGAGACTTAATGAAAACCAGTATATAAAAACAGCTTTTGTTGTGCTTGAGAATCGCTCTTTATTGCTGCGTATCGTTATTTTTTCAAACTATAAAGTACGGCTACAGCAGCTAAAATGCTCAGTCATTACCTCAACAGTTAAAAGACTTCTTTTTTTTAATGCTTTGTTATTACAGTTGCTAAAAACAGTATTTCAAAACAATCGTAACTGCCACAGTTAGGGTAAAAAAAAACATTAAAGAAGGGATATCTAACAGTGCATTTTATTTAAAGTGCCAAAAGTTTCTTTAAAAGTTTTCTGTCTATTTTTAAAAGACAGTTATAGCACCTAGAATGCAGAATTCTTTGTTGGTTGATGCTTTTTCCTTTTCCTTCCCTTCCTATGAACTTCAACATAAGTTAATCCCCCTACAGAAAGCATATTTCTATTTACGCTGATCACTAACACCAATGAAAAGCAGCATGTGGGGAAGGTATCTTGACAACAAAACCAGAACGATGACTCTTGAGAAATTGTTGTTCTGGCTTTTGTGTTGTGGTTTGTTTTTTTTAATCTTGAAAAAAATTCACCTTACAAAAAAACATATCAGCGTATTCCTTCACAGACAGCTTTGTTCTCACTTCATCCAGACCCTTCAGTCTCACCAAAACAACACACGCAGCAGCGACAGGAACAACTTTGCCTGCTCCCAGCGTTGGGAGATACTGCCATTTTCCTTTAAACTGCTGCACCATTGGGCATTTGAATTACGCAGCCAGACATTTCTGAAGGTGGCACTGAGCACTGCCTCAGCTCCTGACGTGCCCTCCCTCCCCAGCCACCCTCCTGTCTGCCCAGCAGCTCCCCAGGAGCAGGAGAAGAGCTGCCCTTTGAGCAGACCAGGCATCGACAGCGACCTCCCCACGCCCGTACCTGTCTGCCAACGATTTAGGCCATCCACCGCTACATAATTCATCAGAAAGTGCTTAAATCTCATCAGCTTTAATAGGACTACAGAGCTTTATTGACTAGATGTCTTGGTGGACTGGTGTAGTCAAATGCACGGGCCGCTCCACCGCCCCCCACCAAGGTCAAAACTACTCCAAGGAGCTAAAGCCACCCGACGGTGGGGATGTGATGGATGGACGTGGCTAGAGTGGACAAGCAACCTCTCCCCGAAGCTGGGCGCGTTTTGAATTGATGCACAACCACCAAGAACCTGGCTGTGGTCCAACTGGTCCGAACTGGCCCAAAACCACCCGCTCAGCTACTACCTGAAGCCCAAAAGGCAAAGACGGTGCCAACGGTCAGCGTGGACTACAAATGGCATGGGGTTACCCACCAGTTCTACTTGCCAGTAACAAAACAGTTTAAAAAGCAAGCATTAAGATCCTTTCAGCAGAATAAAAACATTTCTTCAGTCATGAAACAGCTGTAATTTTCAATCCCAATTCACCGCTATGTTTGCATTCGCCACCGCGCTTTCCTTTAAATCACCGATGTACCGTAATACATTAATTCTAACACACACCTCGCATTAGTTATGTTGGCAAAAAAAATTAATTACTGGATATAAAGAATACTTTGCACTGCAATAATGGTCATCAGATCTTTTTACCAAAGTCCTATCCCACTGAGTTAAAAGGACTAGGGTCTAGCACGGTCTATGCAATGCCTGTGTATTTTTTTCACTAGGAAAGCACAATTTATGCAAAACACTATACCTCTACATTTTATAATTAATTTTCAAATGCTTCACCTATACATATTTTAATAATTTCTGATTTATCAGATGGTATCTGTAATAAATTTTTCTATATTTCAATAAATGAAAAGAAGGCAGTTTCAATCCAACAACAGAGTGCCACACAATATAGGCCTGTCAGGCACCAATTTTTACTTCTAACATGTAAGTTAAAGGATAAGGAATTTATAATGCTGCCTGTGAACGAAACCACTTTTCATACACAAATGTGATCTTTTTTTTTTCCAAAGGGTAATACAACAGTACATTTACATAAACTAATCCAAACAATCTATGTATTTGACAATGGCAAACCTCACACAGACTGCCTATTGTTGGTTTACATCTTGGAGTTCTTTATGTTGGCTTGTAACACTGCTCTAGCTGTCAAAGGTTTGACTTGGACTCTAAATAAATGGTTATAGAAGTGCTGTGCAGCGATATTGGACTTCTTTGCAAAAGAAAACCTGCTGTGTATGAATTCAAAAGCTATTAATTTTTCAGTCAAAAATATTCATGCCTATTTCTTTTAATAAAGAAACACTGTGCTGAGCAACTGAGAGATAATGTTGACTAGTGGTACAGAATTTTCAATAGAGCAGTTAAAAATAAATTTAGTAGGAGGTCCCCAACAAAGCTATAATTTTCCAGAATGTAAAACATTTTTAATACTAATCAAGACAGCCCTTTTCCCCCTGCGTTCACTTTTCCCCCCCCTCCTTTTTTTCCCCCGCTACTTTTCCCTGTTTATTAGCTGTTAACACTAATCTTCATGGCGACACCGCCTGGTATCTCCGTAGCCTACAACACCCGCCAAAGCCTCCTGCCCTCCGCGGCTGAGCATCGATCCCGAGCTGCCGTGCCAAACGCTGCTCGCCTTCTTCTGATTTCCTCCCTTTAGTTTTTAATCCTTCCTCCTGAGGGGCACCGCCGTCATGAAAGGCCTCAAGGCAGAGTGCTTTGAGACGCCCAGATTATTCCGCTGTTTTAATTTTTAATCCAGTAAGAGCTATAGAAACCAAACCTCCTCCCCATTCTGTTGGGCCTATGTACTTCGCCAACAATGCGCTGAAGCATTTGCATTCAGGCCGAGATGGATGCAGGGAACCAGAAGAATGCTATTTTTCTAGACACTGTAAGTAGTTTCTACTCTAGAGGGCTGGTATCCCCACTGGATCAAGCCAATTATCAGCATCTCAACAGCTTAAATGGAAGGGTTGACACCTACCACTCAACCCTCTCCAAGGCGGCACCGAAATTTCCCGTTGACTTTGACATCTGCTCCAGTGTTGTTGCATAGACTGCAATTTTCTGTCTAGTAGCCTCCCTATGCACTTCTGCAGCCATTTATTTCCAACTACATGGAAACTGAGAAATCCTTTTCTAGTAAAAATGGGTGCGCGAAGTGTTTAATGATTTTATGTTCTCTATCTCTGTAATGTGTTCTGTTTCAGACATTAATTTTGTCTACCAACTGCATCTTGGCAGGCTACCATATTTGCTGGGTTAATAGTCTGACTCCTTTTTATTTCTATCACCATAAATCACACATATATGGGTGTGTGTTTGCTTTATTTATAGAAAAAAAATCAGTCAAAACAGATAAACCAATACTTTGTCATTATGCTGCATCATTGCATATTGATTAAAATTGCTAGTACTAACTATAGATTGTCAACGCTCAATTAATTTTCACACAATGACTCAAAGCAAAATCAAATAAAGCCAGTGTACCTTTAAATCTTACAAATCTTAAAATCAAGAAGCAAAGCACTCTATTTTGAATAATCATTGGAAGCTCTGAGGAACATTTTCAGCGTTAAGAGATTGGGAGAAAACAACAGCTGAAGAAGAGTCATTTTGGTCAGGCAACGAGATGGCGGACGTGCCTGGGTTTGGGGGTACCCAGGAGTTACCTTGGGCTGCAAAGCTGCTTGCTGCCCCCACACCCCCTTCTTTAAAGGGCAATCTGGGGCGGAGAAGGTTTCCCTTCTCGGTTTCAACAGTGTAAAACCTGACACTGGGTAACCGCAAGTATCGCCAAAATGTGCAGCTAGAGTCTCTTCTACTGTAAATGTCTGTCAGACAGGGAGAAAGCAAAATAAATATACTAAATATAATTTAATTACCTCTCCTTCCTAACACGTCCTAAGATTTCATACAAGTCAGACTGATGCAAAGCGACTTACAGGCTAGCACACGAGGCCAGAAAGAGGCCCAGTGCCTCAGCTTTAGAGCAAAACTTCCCTCGAACTCCCTGAAGAGAGGAAGACGATGAAACCCGGGTGCCCGTGGCGGTGCCTCCTGCAAAGCAGCGCTTTGCAGCTCCTCACCGCGGCCGGCTCCGAAGCGGACCACGCTTTGCATCACGCGCTCCGGTGGGCAACAGGAAAGTGAGGTTTGTTGTGAGGCTGTGTTTGCTTTCGGCACAGTTCGGTACTTACGGGCTGAGGGGTGGCTTTTGGTTCAGTTGACTTCACATGCAGGTGTGTCATCATGGCTTGCAGGCGTTCTTTATCTTTTGCAAGCTGAAAGGGGGAAAAAAATTCTCCGTTACTTGCACGAATAAAACCCAGCCTCTGCTTATTTCTAATTAAACAGCTGGCACCGAGGCACGAGACAGAAGAGTTTTATTGCTGAGTAGCTTAGAAATTGTATATGGTCTATTTGTGAGGTAAAGCTAACGCGTGGTGCTGGGTGTCACTATTTCCCAAGGCAAAATCCATTAGCCCTCAAGTGAGAAGAGCTAGACCTGCCGGCACCAAGAGCTTCACTCTAGCCCTGACGGCTAAAAGACAACAGTGAATCATGTTTATTAACCAGCCCCACTCTAGCTCAGGAGGTGCAGCAGAAAGCAAGCGAGTCAGCGGCTCCAGGATGTATTTGCTTCCCCTTTCAGACCAGAAAACAAGCGGCACAAATGGACCGTGGCTTTTGCGTCACGTACAGGCTTTGCGGCATGTGCAGCGAGCGCAGCGACAGCGGTGGTTAAACCACACGAGGCACCTCTGCGGGGCACAGCGGGCGGCCCCGGCGCGAGAAAACCTCCTGATTTTACTTGAGAAGCTGGCACAGCTCCTCAGCCAGCCACCCCGGGCTGCCAGGCTGGGAACCTGAGGGGGCACGAGCAGCAGTGCCAGTTGCCAGCATCCCTGCGGCACACACCTGAGGGCAGCAGGGTGGGAAAAGCTAATGGTGTCAGGAACCCCCCTCAGAGCCCTCATGCCAGGGCACCCAACGCCGCAGGACCGATGCTTTCATCCTTTCTCATCGGTCACATCATGCCCAAGAGTTGGGGCAAAGCTCCTGCTCTGGATGTCTCTGGCATTTTTCGGTTGAGATCTGCACCAGGCCACAGCCGGTGTCTCGGGATCACAGCGTACGCATCCTTGGCCAGGATTGCTTCCCAATGCGTTTAGAAGGCAGTGGCCAGACACTAAATCTCATTATTTTTGGAAACAAGAATTTTTTTGCATATGCAAATAGGACTTTTTCCAGCTGCTCTTCAAAAAAAATACAGTGGAAAGATAGTAAGAAATAATACTAATGAAAAAGGTTATTAACCTACATGCCCAACATAAAGGCTCCAAGGAGTTGGATCAGGTTCTTACAAATGACAATTTTTGCAGAGCTGAGTTTTTGCTTTAGACAAGCCAGATTCCTGGTGCCAGGAAGAGAACAGTGCTCGAATTCCAGCTAAACTTTAAACAACCTGCCCACCTTATCACTGTCATCTGTTTGTAGCCGTAAAGTTGGGCTAAGTGTATATAAAAGGAGACTTGGTCATAAATCCCCCTTCATAACCCTACAGTCAAGGCTGTCTTCCTCTTCGCAGGGAGAGGGGTTTCTGACCATGCCAGAAAGGAGTCATGATGGGATAAAACTTGGCACACGGTTTTCCAAGACAGGAATGAAATAAAGGAAAAAACGGTGTCACCACTGCGTGCTCTGGAAATGCAAAAGCAAAATCACCGGGCTTTTCAAGCGGCTGCTCTTTTCTTGGTCAAAATCCTCAACGGCAAGAGAGAAAATCTGACACCTACAGCAGATCTCCTGCAATCTCCTCACCAGATCTGTGCTGGACTTCACAGAAGCGCCGAAGGGCAGCGACGGGCTCTTATCGTAGCGCTGCAGCAGAAACTTCTCCCTCTGAGAGCCCTCTGAGGACCTCTCCAGAGAAAGGAGAGGTCTCGCCCCTCAGCTGCCGTGCTTCACACAAAACAAATTCAAACCGAGACACAGCTGTACTCGCAGCGCAGCTCCATTGCGCAATCTCTCGCTTGTAGCAGTCGCCGGGCACACGGGCTGCTCGGCGGGGTCATCCGTGCGTTAAATTTTGGTCTGCAGGCTCCTGCAGCAGAACAACATCTTCTGGCCAAGATAAACAAGAGGCAGGCACCTGGAAGCTTCCTGCCCGCCCTGGGGCGGCGGCAGGGGGAAGGCACCCGGGCAGCGTGCGGCACACCCTGAGCGCTTCCTCCGGGCCCCCTCGGCGAGACGGAGCCCGCACCTCCGGGGTCCACGCTTGCCGTGTTTTCCCTCATCGTCTCCGCAATGCTTTTAACGCCGTTGCTGGTGGATGGAGGTTGTTAAAGATCCTCTCGACATTTCAGGCAGACGCACGCTTGCATTTTGTCATAGTCTAGGAATTCAAACACTCACCCAGTTAGGCAGGAGTCTAAATTATGAAAAATAGAGGTCTCTCAGTTTCAAAGCACTGAAGAGAAGTAAAAAAATTTGAAGAATTTCTTTAAACTGTTTTTCCCTTAGGTCAGGAAGCAGCAGTGATATAAAACTAGAATGTCACCAGTAGCCCCTCCGGTCAGCGGGGTCACACAAAAGAAGCCATCAGGGCTTGCTTGGCCACCGATGGGAGCAAATTCTCACTGGTGGCACTCACTGGAGTGCAGATGGTCCAGAAACGGGGATTGACAGTAGACTTGCTGGAAAATCCTCCTGATGTACTGGTAGAGTTTCGTGGGCAAGGACTGTTCTGCCATGTAGCAAAGGATCTGCTCTGTCCACGGGCTCTGAGGACTGTAATACAGTCCCACCTGAAGCCTCATTTTTTTTTCCTGTATCCATTTGGTGGGAGCTTGCAGATGGCCACCCAGTTCGTCATGATAAGCCTGATATTGTGAGATTTCTTGCTCCTTGGTGGGGTATGGCCATGATGTAGGTGCCTAACTGTGGTTCAACAGGAAACACCTCCAGAGCAAGGTACATGCTTCGCAAACTTGGACATCAAGACACATGCCTTGCCCCAGAGATGAAGTCCTAATGCTACACAGGTAGGAAAGGCAGGAGAGGAAAGGCACAGAAAGCGCAGGCCAGAAGGGGCTCAAGGCGAGGGGGCAACACGGGAGTCTGGCGACCAAGGAGCAAGAGAGGAGAAGGCATTAGGCACAGATGATGGAGAAATTGCACAGGAGGAAATACAGACAGAAAAGAATGGCAAGGAGCAGGAATGTGAGAATGGAAACCCAGTGAGGGCATCGAACAGGAGCAACATGGCCACATCAACAGGAAGGGGAGATCACCTCAGCAGCAGGATTTTGGACAGACCAAGGACAAAGGAGAAGAAAGCCAGTCACGGGCAATGCAAGAGACAACCAACATATAGCCTCCTCCCTCCCGTTACGTGCCCAGTTAGGCTGTGCACTAGAAATGTTTAGGATCCACTTTTCAAGACTGTCAATGGACGCTTCAGGAGAACAGGCCCAAGCAGTGCTTTCACTACACTGACAATGGCCAGCTATCTTCACGTCCTCCCATCAGGAGATACTTTTTTAAACTTATTATAGTCTTCTTGCTGTCCTGAAAATGTTTTTCCACTCCAAGGTTGCACTGCTAAATGGATGTCCTATTCCAGCTAAGATCTAGCTAAGGACTGGGATACGTCCCTGTGTTTGTGTTTTACCCAGCAGCCCAATTCTCACTATTTATAATGGCAACAAATGATCATGTCAAGATGGTCTAAACAAAGTGAAAGATGAGAAGACTTCTACCTTGTCTGTGATATTTTAAGTATGTTTGTGATGGAAATGTTGAGACCAAAGCTTCGAAATACTTCTGCAAAGGGGCATTTGCAATCGAACACAAAACAGATCTGACCTGTTTTTTCAAAAAGTTCATTTAAAAACTACTTTCTTTAAAAGACATTACACTTATCTCTGTCTACGACACTGATGAAACTATTGTGCATAGAATACTTAAGAGCATAAAGAAAAAGAGAAAGGCTTGCATTTGGGTTCATCACACTGAAACCCTGAAGTACATCCCCCAGATGGAATAAATTTGTTAAATTCTACCCCTGTCTTGATGGGGTTGTGCATGCACGAAACGGTCTGACATTTAGATCTTGCCATGGTGTTGGACCCAGCACAGCATGTGACACTTCACAGCTCCACTGGAAGGCAAAGCTTCTCGTCAGAGCTGAACACTGCAGGTCAACTGGGAAAGGCCATGGGTCCCTCTTCTACCGAGCTCACAAAACTCCCAACAGTTGGCCACAGGCCTTGTGGGTGCCACTCTGCTGGTAACTGCTCCTCTGTGGGACTATCAGATCGATGGCCTTAGTCCAACTGCTCCTGCTCCAACATGCTGGGTGCAGCAGACCACGGCATTAAAAATCCTGCTGTTGGGTCAGGCTTCTGTTTTATTATGGTTCTGTACAAAAACAGGTCACAGCCAGCCAAACTAGGCAATGGGGGACAAACTGTCGTACATATTTAGGCATTTTTGGTTTGTTTTTTTAAAGTATCAGAGGACTAAGGAGAAGGAGAAGAGGGAAGTTACAGGTGCATTTCAGAAGCAGGACCGCTCTCCTCCTCCACCTGTCCTTGCTGGCCAATGCATAGATGGTCTCACTCTGCTGTGAACATCCCTGTCTAAATCAAGCCTCCAGTTCACCCTATCTGCTGTGCTAGTATGATTGTTAGAAACAAATCCAGAACTTCTTGGCCCTGACACCACTCTGAAATGACGTCCTTGTCTTGGGGACCTCCTGCTGCCTCCCCATGCAACGACTCTAAGCTACGAGCTATTCCCCAGCACTGACGGGGTGTGAAGCTGTAACCATTAGTCGCTTTCAACCATTAGTAGAATGCAACACTGATAAATATTTCAAAAATATTGTCAAGGGCTTATGGAGAGGTGGTAACCAAGTATCACCACTGTCCTGCCCAACTGTTAACACAGGGCATCCTCCCGTAGTTCCAAGCACAGCCATTCCCAGCAACTGCAGGAGAGAAGGATTAATGCTTTTCACGCTGACTGTAACTGAAGAATCCAGATTTACCTTCAGCCTGAATATTACTGCATTTTGGCAAAAGATTATCTCGCATCTCAGTTTACCAGGAAGACTGCACTTTGTTTTTTTCCCCTAATTCCTGAGAAACTTGTTAAAATAACAGACCATTTCTCATAACATTTTCTGCAAGACTCTGACATTTTATAACTGAGAGTTTGATTTTTATAAAACTTGTACTAAAATAGTTTATATTGCTTCAGCTAATA